>JAABUI010000038.1_pt1 | contig 223852 bp, 226 predicted proteins | sample 5559111 | NCBI WGS metagenome assembly JAABUI01 (sample SAMN10711870, study PRJNA513365) | rock metagenome | isolation source: Antarctica rocks | place: Antarctica: Victoria Land, Buttleship Promontory | reverse complement strand
GGGGTTGAGAGGTTGAAGAGTGGAAGGCTGGGGATTGGTCTGAGGTTTTGATCTTTCTTCTTCGTTCTCGGGTAACGTGAAATCTGGGTCCTCGCTCCTGTGGGCCTGGGGGATGAGGGTGGACGATGACGATGACGATGGCGATGATGGAGAAGGAAAGGATGGGAAAGTATAAACGGTCGTGGTGAGGAAAAAGCTCTTTGCTGTGTAAGCGGTGATGGGAAGAATATGGGAGAAGGTTAACGGTTTGTGACATGAGTTGGTATTTATTCTGTAGAACTACCCCGTCTACCATCTACCATCTACTAATTACATCCACTTCTGCCCAGCATCCACATCCACATCCACAGCCGACCCAGCCCCAGCCCAGTCCCGTTTCGAGGCAGCTCCGCTGAACCTCAAAAGCCAACCCGTTCCCACTACATAACCCCACTCAATTCCACCCGTCGTGCCCGTGGGGATCGGCGGCATTTCTTTTTAGTGCCGTTCTGGTAGGTGGGAGGTGGGGGAGGTGGAGGTTGTTGGCCTTGTGGTTGGCCCTGTGGTTGGCTCGGAAATTTGCTTTGCGTTTGGGCTTGGGATTTTTCTTGAACGGGCCAAGCATTGGTAGCACCCACACCAGTGGCGGGACTGAGTTGACCAGGGCTACTACTCCCACTCCACATACCGCAGTCAACTTTGGTTGCCGTGCCTGTTGCAAGGCCTCCTGCCGCATTGCCAAAGAGAGCAAGCGAGGCGCCGTCGTTTTTGCAGATGTCGAAGTTGACATTCGCTCCTGTATGCTCCTATTAGCGTTTCGTTCAAATATGTGGACATCTTGTGTAAGTATACATACCCATACTGTTAGTCCCGCTCATCCCCTGTTGCGCGCAAAGCGGATTCCCCGTCGCCGGACACAGGTTGTTCACTTTGACCACAATACTCTTTCCCCCTGACACTGGATTCCCCTTCTCATCGCCCGTAACGCTGAGTTGCCAACATGTGCCACAAGCCGGGCCAGCGCCCTGCCCGCTGGTAACACCGAAGAGGTTTTCAGAGACGGCGGCGTTGAAGCCTGGGTTGTCGAAGAAGCCACAGGCGACGCTGTTGGTATTACAATTACCGGAACCGAAAGTGTCGCCGTCGCCATAGGCGGTGAAGGTGGCTTTGTAGCTTTGGGCGAAGGCGACGGAGGTGAGAGTAGAGAGGGAAAGGAGGAGTGTTTGATAGAGCATGACTGCGGTGGTGGGAAGGAAGAAGGGGGATTATACCGAGCCTTTTTTTTTGTTTTTGAATAGCAGATAGAAGGAACAAACTGGGCCTCAAGCACAGCAACACAGAAACCACCTGGGTATCAAATCGCAAACGACAAATGCTTCCAAAGAGTGTGGATTGGTATCGCAGAACAATGAGGGTATCCAAGCGTATCTTTATATCCCATCTCTCATTTCCCTATTCACCCGAAATTGTTTCACCCCACTCTTCCCAAAACGTTCTTGAATCAAGCTTGAGTTTACCCGCCTTCTGGACACCGCTCTTTCTGCTTCACGGTCGTCCATCAGGCTGTCTAACCCCAACGCTATCTCCATAACGTTCGTAACTCTTGAGAACATTTACGGCGCAGTGTTTCATACACCCTCGTTCATGAAGAGCCTCAATGATTCCAAACAATCATGTTCGAGAAGCCTCAGATCCTGCATGAACCCCGTGAAGCATGCGTAGGGGATGAGATAAGGTTCATGCGTTAGATCCGTTAGTAGTTTGGAGAAACACAGTGTTCCTGTCAAATAATGCGTCTAGAAAGTGTTTCGCAGCACAGAAGTATAAGCGCGCGAGTAGGGAGTACTCGTACAGTACAAGCCCATATCAGAGACATTCCGAAGCACCAGAGACGGGAAACCACGACACTTTGAACGGCAGAAGTCGGATATTCCCTCGACGGCCTAGAAGCCAAGGGTATCAGGATAGATGGTGAAACATCGCTGGATGTACGGTCGTACAAAGAAACCAATTATATTGCCGCAACTCGAGGCGTGGTTTCCGCGAGATACGGTTGTTGGGGATGGAACTTGTAATGTTTCGGGCTTGTTGAAGTTCTTCCGTAGGGGTCTATACAGTATGTGTTTTGTGGGTTTGGTATTCAGGTTTGGTAGGTTTGGAGATGTTGTGACTGTCGATTGTGGGTTCGCCACTGCTTTTGGAAAGCGATCTACAGCCTACAGGGCGGATGCTGTGATGTTAGAGAGTATCTGCTGTCGTTATTCTGAATGAGAATAGTGCAGTCGCACAATGAATTATCTAGTTACCATCATTAGAGGATTATGATAATGCTACAATTGCTCCGCATGCTACAACCACAAAGTATTAGGATCCCTAATTACCAAAGCCGTTCTCCCAATAATGACCCTATGAGGAATTCTTCCTAATGCAAATAAACACCTTCCCCTCTAACGTATTCCAATATTGTAACCCACCACGACACATACAAAGTATACCTTCGTAATGGCCTCGGGCTGAAGACCTCGATCCCCCAACAGCGGGAAGGGCCCACAATCAGAAGAACCCGTTTCCAGATTCCAGAAGGCTCCTGCTTGCCACGAAGCTAAAGCCTCCAAATTGATCCGTCTCGCTGTCCATCCCCCAGTCCCGCCTTGGACGATCTATGACGGGACTTACCGCTAGATCTGTGAAATCTGTCGAGAAATTCTCTGCCAGCTCACGGTCCGTAATTAATGGTTTGATCGGAGGCTCCAGCTCTCGCCTTTCCAACGCTTTCCAATCAATCTTCCTGAAAAATCGATGGTTTTTAATGACGTGCATGTCTTTGGGCATATTCCCACCCAGTCTCTTCTTTGGCTCTTTGCGGAGCAGGCGAGTTAACAAATCTTTTGCGTCCGAACTCAGGAAATAAGGTAGAGTTAGCTTCGATTTCAGAATCTTCTCTCGGATCTTGGCATCGTTGTTGGCTCGGAACGGTGAGGAGCCTGTGAGAAGGTCGAAACCAAGAATACCGAATGACCACCAGTCAACGGCTGTTCCGTAATTCTGTTGCAGTAAGACTTCTGGTGCCATGTACTCGAGCGTACCCGTCATGGATCTGCAGTGGTGCTCGCCATCAACAGCAACTTTGCTAAGGCCAAAGTCTGTAAGGAGCAGGTGCCCTTCAGAATCGAGAAGGCAGTTCTCTGGCTTCAGGTCGCGGTACACAACGCCAACGTTGTGGTGAAGATGCTCAAGAGCAAGCACCATCTCGGCCAGGTAGAACGCAGCAGTGTCTTCGGGAAACATTCGCTCAGTCAACATACGAGTAAAAAGCTCGCCACCTTCAGCGTACTCAAGGATGAGATATAACTTCTCATGATCTTGGAATGCGTAGTAGAGCTTGACCACAAAAGGATGTCTGTTGATGCTCTCGAGGATCACCCTCTCAGTTTTAGTCTGCTCTACGAGCTGTTTATGCACAGTCAATGAGGCTTTCCGGAACTGTTTCTGCGCGTAAAGCTTGCCTGTTCTCGCTTGCTTCACTAAAAGGACAGTGCCGTATGTTCCTTTTCCAAGACAGTGCAAGGGCTCGAAATCAGTAGCTGCCATCTTTCGAAAGACGCTGTCGGAAATGGTGTTCTCTTCCAATCCATTGGAAGCTTTCTCAGCAACATCAGGACTTATGAAGTTATGGTCTAGTGATACTTCATAGCTTGTCATTGCTGACGCTTCTTCATCGCTCAGTGTTCCTGAAGTCACGCTTTCACTGCTAGGAGTCGGGGATCTATCGAATGGATCGCAAAGGGGAACACACGGTCCCTGATACGGTTGCTGAGATGTTATTGGCGAACCTAGCTTGCTCTTACTTCTGGCCATGGAAGGTGTTCGGAATGCTGGGCTGCACTCTAAGGCTTCAAGCTGCTGCGTAAGGGTACTGATGCTGGAAGATGGTGTAGAAGGTCGAAGCCCTGGGCTGCTGGTAACGCTGTTAGATCGTTGTGCGCTTAAATCCCTCTTTCTGAATATGCTCGTAGAAGAGAAGTCGGAATCTTCATCACCGGAAGTTCCAGGTGTCAGACCTCCACCCATGCTCAAAGCTGCGATTGCCCCCTTCTTATGGGCCCGCTTCTTCTTTTTCCGCGCTGCTCTGCCATTGTAATTGACTTGTCTTGGAGTTGAGCCAGGCAATACAACGTCTCCACCTCCATCAGTCTCAGCCCTACTCCTACTTCTCTCCGCCTTTGGCGTCATGACTATGTCAATAGGTGGTGTCCCATTTCCCCTTAGGCTGACTTCGAAAGCATTTCCTAGCGATGTGGGGGTCCCGTGGCTATTGCCAGCAGGTATGTCTGACTTGGCCGTCGGTACGCTCTCTGATGTCTGGTGTTTAGACTGGTCGAACACTCTGTCCTCCAGGTCCTTGGGACGCTGCGTTTCTTCATCGTCCAGCGAAGCAGTAGATGTAGGCGCAACAACAGAGTCAGCGTGGCAAGGAATCGATAGTTCAGCCGAGGACATTGAATGGCCGTCCGCAGAGTCGAAGGCAAACATCACCATTGCCGAAAAAGTTTGATTCAAGGGTCGCAATCGAAAGGCGCATCCGTTTTGTCAAGCAACAATAGCCAAATTGTGGTGGAATAATACGCTGTAAACATGTGAGCGTGACTCAGCGTTTGCTCATGGAGTAGTACGGCTGACCTCTGTCTGGTGCATTCAGCGCAATCGAAATATTTACCGTCCGCCCATCAGGACGGACCTTCCGCTAGTAGCCACCGAGCTGCGACGACACCTACGTTCGCAGAAGCTGTTGATGCCTGAATGAGTCCAATGCGCTTGACCTTGCTGCGCGATGAGGGAAGTAGGAAACTTGTGTTGAAGAGTAGATATGAGTCGTCGAATTGCCCCATAAATGAAGAGTAAAGATTTTCCGTGAGGTTTGTAGTAATAATTGGTGGTTCAAACGCTGTGGTGAGTGGTGCCAGAAGTTGGTTTACTGTTGGCAAGAAATCGCAAGTGTTTTCGGGCCATTTCTTCACCGTAGGGCTAGCCCTCCCAGCCTAAAACAGCTTCCTTTGCTTCCGCATTCAGGGCTTAAAGCTCCCTGGCCCTGTTCCCCACTCCTTACCTTAAGGTAGGTACCTTACTGCTACCACAGGCTTACATCAACTAGCGGCAACGCGTCCAAAATTCAAACTAATAGCCAGCGCTTCCTATAGCCACGCTCAACAGCACAAGCCTCCTCGTGCTCGCAGTCAGCCATTCTGCTAGTCAGCAGATATAGGGTCAAAGGCTCATTCGATGGGAACAGTGGCTGGGATTTGAGATATGAACTCCTTTATGGCGAAGGAATAGCTACAACGGAAAAGCGAGATGCAATCTCTTACACAACCACAACCATGACGGAGCCGGGGTATGAGATGCAAGCCCATATCCCGTGGCGACCTTCACCTTGGAGTATTTCGAGCGTTTTTGCTACTGACACGAGCTATTGTGCCTGGTATAGACCGAGCCTGACTGGCGCTCTAGAGTTCAGTATTGCCTGTTGAGGACCGAGCTAAAAGGAAGAGGAGAAGGCCGCGGAGCCAGATATTAGACATTTGTGCGCTTCGAAGCAAGATTTTGTTCTGGAGCTCTATTCTAGGTCCAATATTCATGTGACTTGCAAGAGCCACCCGGTACCTCCACCAGATTCCCGAATCAGTCTTCGTGGAATGTGCGTCACTATATCATCTTTCAAACACACACTCTCTTTTCCTGACACGATGTTTTCGAACCGGAATTGAAAGATTTTCTGACTGGGATTAGCCGGACCACAATTCACATGAGCGCGAACAGGTGTGGTTCATTGACAGTAATTCTTCGACGGCGGCCCCTTTATCTTTAGCCACAAAGCATTTCACAGCTAGCCCATTGAAGATAACACATTTGCGTGGTTTAATCATTGGTCTGTTAGCCCTAAACTTGTTGAACATCCATGGGATCTGGAGCATGATATGTCTGTTTGGTGTACCTGGTTGCCTCTCAAATTTAATTTTACTATGGCATTTTGTATGTATAAGCTCAACATGGGTTGGTCTATGCATTTTATATTGGGCACAATGCCTGTCGAGAGCTTTTCTTAAGTAGGCAGTGCAATATATGTGAGTACTCAAATGCCATGAGGTGTTCAATCAGCACAGATCTCCAATCCCAAGTCAAGCTTGGTGGAGCTCAGGTCTATATTTGCTTCTAAGACACGCACCAAGAATCCTCTTCCGATTCTCCTTGAATCGGCGCACCAGGAAGTTCCATTTGAATCTCCTTGTCTGTAAGACCAAAATTCCTATACATACTTGACCCCCATCGAAGAAGATCATGCTCTTCTTCTGAGCCGAACTGATCTGAACCTCCTGCATTACCAGAGCCAATTTGTTCGCTGGTATTTCTGCCACCAGCTGTGGGTGTATGGTTTGCCTGCTTCTGCTCCTCCCCAGTGGATGGAGAGCCCTTGCCGCTCGAACTTTCCGTGCTGCCAGCACTGTATCTAGCTAGTGCAATGGGGCGCATGATGGTTCGAAGTAATTGCAGATTAGGGACTACAACTTGTTCGGCTTCGCTGGTTCGTTGCAAGAGCCGTCTATCAGCATCAGCATCTGTCTTCCTACACCAACGATTCCACAAAAGCCTGCCCGCAGTGCTCCCATAGTTCTCCACAACGCCTTCGAGTAGTTGGTTGAACGCGTGACTGGATACGCCACAACTTGAGCTGACTCGATAAGAACGACAGACCGTTGCGGCCACCTCGGACAGACTACCAGGTACTGTTTGTAATATGCGGCGTAGCTGGTTCGCCATTTGGATCTGTGACAGGTCGGGTAACTGAGACGGATCACGGGCAGAGTCATATTTACCTTGTAACAAGCCTTGGAGAAGGGCATGTGCTTTAGAAATTAATTGAGCCTTATCGAAAGAACTAGTCTTCGTATCGTTCTCCAAGCGCAGGACTGCTCTTGCGAGAATCATGACGTCCACAGCGTTCCATTTCATTCCTTCTTCCTCTTGGAAATACACTAGGAGATCTCCTACAGCATCCCATTTGCGAAGCGCGATCTGGCAACGCATTAGGGCCCGCAGGATGTTCTCTGGAAGCGGCGCCTCAAGTGTCTTGGTTATCTTGTTTAACAGGCTTGCGTCTGCTGTAGCAGTAGCGAAACGAAGAAGAGCTGGTTGAATATTTTCATCAGAGTACCTTTCAGGAGGAATAGTAGGGCCATCAACCTCATCACTGTATAACAGCCATTTCCCAAAGTCAAAAGCTTTTGCTTCTGTAACGAGGTCAAGAAAAGTAGCTAGGACATTGGTCGGTATGCTAGGATGAACACCAGGGACAGGGTCTAAATCATCCATAGGCGAATCTGTGCTTGCCTCAACCAACTTATGGTCACCCAGATTTAGCGCCAACTCTTGTATAGCCCTATTGCGATTCGCATCGACCAAGGCTTGTAGCTTTTTAAACGTCCGGAGGGCCCCTTGCAAATCACCTTGTTCTGAAAAGGCATGCAGATTTCGGTATAGCAAGCCCAAGTTGGCAGTAGTTTGGTCAGCAGCATAAGCTCGGGCTGAAGAGCTGGGGGATTCGTCTACCTTTGAGGCTTCCGATTCCTTAAGATATGAAGGTGTCAAGTTGATGATGTATTCCAGAACCCTGGGCTCGGCCTCAGGAAAGAACCCTCCTGATTCTACCAAGCGAAGAATAATGCCGTTCCAAGCGTTGGTGTCAAGAGCGAAGTGCTTACGTTCGAGTAGATTCTTACATGCGTTCAAATACCGTTGAACATCAGTAGGACTATTGCCATATACGTTTGTGGTCCTCCTCGTCGTGTTAACTAAACCATCAACGAGTGCTACGATAACCTCGCTACTCACAGTACGAGGAACCGTTTCCAAGATGGCTGGGTCTCCAAGGCGACCCGCTATGCTAATCCCACGGGCGATTTGGTTCATGCGAGATCTTGCTATTTCGGATTTGACACGAGACCAAGCATCACTCTTGACCGATGGCTTACTTAGGGCATGCCAATTCACAGCCGACCATCTTTGTTCGCCCTTGCGTCTCATCATTTCGCCCACCAGCCAAGCCCCTTCAGTGATCCAGCCACCTTCCACACAGGACCAAAGGACAAGATCCAACCAAACCTCTGGCCCGAGCTCGCGTATTCTTGGCTGCAAGCTGGCCGCAGGAGAATCGTAGCCACTGCTTGCTTGATTGGCTGTTAGTGGAAATGGGTTCAAGCTTCCTTCTTTCTCGTGGACTTTCCATGCAGTGTCTGATAAGATTGTCATGATATGCGAGGATAACAGATTCAATGTAGGAGGCTTTTGAAGTACGGATGGATCTTGAGCTGACGCATAGTTATAAATCGTTTCGGGGAGTGCGTTGATATGATGCAGATGGGCTAGTATTCGGTAAACGTTGAACATGATGAGTTTGAAAGGCTCATCCTGTTTTGGAAGGTCAGCCGCTTGTAATACCATACAACCGATGCTCTGCCATATCTGTCCAATGCCGTTCCGTTTCATGTACTCGATTAGCCCCCATTGCTCAGGCGGGTTTGAATCCGTTGCTTCGCTAAGGGTAGCACCTGGATCTGGATGCAAAGTGCTTTTTTCAGCCCAGATTGGGTGAGATGTGAGATCTTTCAAGCTTTCCCCATGTGTGGACCACGGGGTGTCATGCATACTGCTTACCGCGTCCCAGTCCAGTGGAGTGTTCGAACTAACACATTGATCTAACATAGCTTTCACAAGCCATAACACGGCTTCCCACCTGCCTTGAACTACCCCAACGTAACTGAGTAAGTCTAATTTTAGAGGTTGAGTCGTCCGCGCATTAAACAGAAGACGAGGGAGTCTCCGGATAGACCGTAGACCGTCATCGTCGAGAATTCGTGTCGTAAGTGTGTTAGCATCGAGCCGGAGCTTATGAGGTAGGTATTGCTCAAGAAGATCAGCCCAGGCTTTCGGGTTTCGGCGATGTGGAGATGAAGTCAGGATTGACGTGTAATCTGGCTCAGCTTGGTCTGGGAGAATGTCATTTTCGGGTAAAGGCTGATCTGGGGCTACGGAGGCGTAGTTTCTAATTCGCCTAGTCCGTTGTTTTGGGCATCCACAAGTAATGTGTTTGGTGGCCGTTGAAGCTAGAAAGACAGGTATCAATACTTGCGATCTGCCAGTATCTAGGACTGGGGCGAGACTCCGTAAAGTGGAAATTTTCATCTTATAATTCAGGGCATTACCTAAACATCGCATCAGCACGTTGCTGTATACAATGAACGCATACAATGTTGCCAGAGAGAAAGTTAACATTTGTCCTGGCATCGAGAGACTAGTGTATTCTATAGTCGTAAAGGAAGAGTCGGAGGAGTTTCATACAAGCTAACCATAGCTATTCCATGAGCCCCAAGAAGACAGCTTTTGCGTGGGAAAATCTACTCTAAAGTAAAACAATTGTCAATGTCCTAATACGCCTCTTCCACAAAGCACGCTAAGGAGAGATGAAGTCATCTTGAAGCGCTTATCGCGTCTGTGTAAAAGGCGACGACTGCGTTCCTGAACACTCTCGGAGGCACTAGGGACTCTCCCACATGTACCAGAAGGTTCTATTTCCTAACCCTTATGATTGGTACCGGCTCAATTTGTACTTACTTTAAGAAAAGGTCCTGACTTTTTTTGACATCAAGCCCATAACTCTAGGGATCCAGGATGGCAGTCTATCGCTTGGGTAAGTTATGTCCTTGTCTCAGGACTTGCGGCTCGATATAGAGCCTATATCGAGCCGCAAGACTAATATACGCCGATACCATCCGATACAAACGCACAACTTATCTTTTTTACCGATATCTGCCATTTTTCCCTGAGGTCTGACGTAGGCTTACTTACATTCACTAGAGCTATCCAAAAGCGCACGAGCCCTCTGCAAGAACGCTGAATGTCAAAAAAAACAGGTAAAGATCGGTAAAGGAGAATTACGATGGTGTTCTCTGGTCACCATCAAGGAGAATCAATCTTGGCAATACAAACACTGGTGCGTGAAGCTTATATTTTGTACTATGAACTATCTAGCTAAAAACATATCAGGGGTTGTGTTACGCCGAAGCAGATTGCGAATCTAAAGGAGACTATAGAGAATGACCTTGATTTACTTGACGGCTATGAAGAACTCGACACTGAAAGCCAAGACAAGGTAAGGAGGGCCCTCGCCGACGGGCATGTTGATGATTCGGATTGGAAAGGGGTGAGTGCAGTGGTAATGCACTTAAATGGATGACCACTGATCTGCGCAGGATCTCGAGCAAAACCGTCCGGGCAAGACTGGGTTTCGTTCCCCAAAGAAGAAAACAAAGCCCCAGATGGAAGATGTGAGTAGCTTGATTCTCGCTCCGGTTGTAGATCATGTATTACTGCTTTCAGTGTTTGCTGTGCTCATTCTCTAATAGTTGGGGAACGAAGATGCTACTCCTAGTCCTAGCAAGCCTTCGAAAAAGAAACGTGGCCGTGCGAAGTTCGAAGAGAACGATGATGCGGCTGATATTAATGAACCCTCGGCGAAGAAGGCTAAGAAAACATCCTCCAAAGGGAAGAAGACCAAAGGTGATGACGCTCTTAGCGACTCTGAGCCAGAGGCACAAACAATGAAGAGGGGTCGAACCAGAAGAGCCAAAGCCCAAGCGGAGGCTGAGGAGTTCGAGGTGAAAGAAGAAAATAGCGATCACGATACCGTCCCTGAGCCTCCACGAAAAGGAACAGCCCGTACGAAAAAGACTGCCAAGCCCAAGGAGATCAAAGCCGAAGACAGTGACGAAGGTGTTGGGGCAGAGATCCAAGAAGAAGCCTCAAAGCCTCGACGAAGCCGCAAAAGAGCAGCTGCACCATCAACATTCGATCGTGAGGACGAAGCAGAGGCTTACGAAACCAAAAAGGCATCCAAGAAAGTCAAGGCTGCGAAGAATGTCAAGGCTCAGGATAGCGAGGTTATTGCAGACGGCAAGGGATCGAAGTCAGCTGCAAAACAGAAGAAAAAAGTCGAAGATTCCGTTACAATAAAGAACCGGTCAATGGATACCGTCGGCGCCGATCTAGACATCGATTCTCCTGGAAGCGGAATTATCGTAGCAGCCCCAAAAGCCAAGAGAGGTGCCAAAAAGGCGGCTCCTGTGGGATCCAAGGCTGTGGGATGATCAACGAATAAAGAAGCGAAAAGGCCTTTCGCTTCTCAGGTACGTATCCAATGTACAGGGTCGATACGTCTGGCAACTGTTAACAATTTAATCACAGGAAAATGGCGAGGCTCGTTAGCGCGTACGAGTACTCTTGGAAGACCAACGTGCTCGAAGACGATTCAAATGGTTACACCATACCTCCTACCATCTTCGGGCTTTTGCGACCAATCTTCGGACATTAACCTTGCATGCATAGTTAGTTGTGGGAATGGGCCGCGGGCCTAGAGAAGGTACTTGCTACAATATTTCATGGCTCTTTATCTAGATTTTTGCCTTCAAACTCTCGAGATAATGGGATTAATTCTTCAGCAATATTCGCACTAGACACGCCTTTGCATTTACCTCGGATTATTCTAATAGGTTCATACTATGGTCAAACTTCTAGAAAACCTTAGAAACCCCTCCACGAAAGGCACTACGATTGATCATTCGTAAGTACTCAATGCACCACACTCAATTTCAGAAATGATATCGCCTCGTGTCCTTACGATGGGACAGCTCTTGAAGATTGCCAAAAAAATGACCCTCAACTCTTCAATTCGTCCTCGCCGCCAAGACTTGCGATGCTCCTATCCCGTCTTTGCCCAATAACCGTGAACGTCCACACTAAGTTAACCCTCAACACTCTACCTTAAGAATTCTTCTCTTTAGCCCGGAACTAGCGACCGAGCAATGAACACAGTTGCAGTGTAAGTAAGAATCGACAATCAAGCAAGGTAAAGTGGGAAGTTACACTAGCAACGTCTTATATGGCATTTCGGCACTGTCAATGGCAGAATATGCGATATTTCAGGTCAAGCTCTTGAGGTCTTGGAGCCGTGTCAAACAAGTCCTCAGTGTCCGTAGGTACCTTATTAACCCAAGTATTGAAAGACGGTTCACTTCCTGCTCGAGGCATTCACGCGTTGGTGCAGTTAGCAATGATTGGCTCGGGCATGTGAATACCAAGCTTCATACCTAGGACTCAAGTACAATTGTCGCTGCTGCTATTGTTGCTCGGCAGGCTTAGCGCGTATATCTAGACAAAGAAAACCTCAACCACTAAGGTACCTTAGGCAAGGAATTAGCAGCGTGGCTGGGAAATCTGAGTGCATCCACATGACTCATTCTCATTCATCCGACTCCAACATTGGTGTGTCATAAGGTAGTTGTTGAGCTAGTGGACAACACATTCCAAGGGCTACTTAAACCTCCAAGATTGCAAACTTTTTCTTACCAACTTCGTATCATCTACATACTTGGATGTTGCACGAAGATTAACAAATACCTCGTCAAACGCGGCTGACCAGCCGAGACGCGCTGTGTAAGCCTTTGCCAGTATCTCACACTATCTTTCACTCCTGTTACGACTATGCCTGCTAAGACATTGCTGTCATCGTCGATCTCGTTGTGTTCAGACGTGGTTGGACGCGGGCGTCTACCAGGGCAGAGGTAAGCATTCTATGATATTCGACCGGAGTCAATCCCCATCTCGTGCTGAGGAAAGCTAATCTGGCTATGTTTTCCTGGTTTTCTAGTAAGCTGAACATGACGAACATTCGGGCGGGGTGCCTTCCGGCGTCCTCACTTCAAAAGCTTCCGGCTTCGGCATTGTGCTCCGATTATCTCGGTGGGTTTTGTCGTCGCGGAGAGAAGTGCCTCAAAGTCCACGAGATCTGCGCCGTCGCAGAAGCAGACCATCAAGAAGTACAGGGTTCAGGTTGTCTAGCTGGTCCTACAAACTACCTGCTTCAGGGTCCTCGACTTTTGCCATTGGATAAGTGTGTTTTCGACGTCAACGGTCCTGGAAATCTATCCAGCCATGGTGTAAGACACGATAACGATCATATTGATATCCGCGATATACAGATCCTACCTACGACCGACGAAATTTTATGCAGGAAACTACCATATATGCCGAGAAAGGACGATAACACGATGCATCACTTGGCACCTGGCCAACAACGATTGATGGATATCAATTTTAGACAGTTAAGGTACGACAATACAGAGGTCATCATCGATGCATGTTACCATGCCTGCCAATCGTTGGTGGCATGCGCCTCCAAACCTCGAGCCCCTGACTATGACGATCGAGTCCAAACTCCACAAGGTTACCAATACCATCTATACCGCGACATCGGCTTCGAAAGCGCTAGGTTCCAGGAGAATCAAGGCATCCATATCCGTGCCAGCTTTTCCTGTCCCGAAGCTCTGCGTAGTAGACGTATCATCTCGTCTGGACGTCTGGAGAGTGGGATGTTAGTAGCGTTGGTTGGGTGGGACGAGGCTTCCGGAACGCTATCAACGACCTTCATGATTGTGGATCTCTGCCAGAGTACCGATGCCATGAAGCCGCTGACAGGCGATCATTCTCGAGGTATGTGTTTCCTTCCCTATCCACTTGAAAGTTTCCTGACTCTAAAAGCTTCCGTTCTCCTTTCTTTCGCCGATAAAGGTGACATTGATGGAGTTCGGAGAATACTTTACAATATGAAAGGTCTGCTTTCAGAAAAATTTGTCCTTGTCGAGTTTCCAGGGGTGTTGCTGGCTGGATTCCTGCCCATCCTGAAGCAACTCCAAATTCTTTCCAGTGAAGGCGATGAGATCGCTTTTCTCTCTTCTATCGCGCATACCGTCGCAGGATCTAGCCCGACCATAGCATTACCTACCTATGCTGCCTCAGAGGACTTCGCATTTTCGCTGGATGTACTGCATGGGAAAGACCAGACCAACGCCACTTCGGGACTCAGTTTGAAGCCGAGTACTCTTCTATCCGATAGAGAGCAGCAAGAAGCTTTCATCAAGACCCTGGGGGTGAGAACGACTCTAGATGGCGGTCAATCCACTGCACTCTGCGAGAACCTTTGCCGTGGTCTAGCATTCACTCAGGGTCCACCAGGTACCGGCAAAACATATCTCGGAGTCTCGTTAGCCAAGGTCTTGTTAGCATCTCGCCGGATTTCTCCCAAACCCATCCTCTGCGTAACTCAGACGAACCATGCTCTCGATGCGTACCTCCATGACCTGTTGAATGATGGCGTGACCAAGATAGCTCGGCTGGGTCGAGGAAGTAAAGAGGACTGGACGGCCCCATATCTGGTCCGTGAGTTATCCCGAAAGATGAAACTAACTCAGTTCGAACGTTCAAAAATGAGCCATGGTTATTTGAAAGTCGATAGTCTCGCGAAGGAAGGAAATAGCTTCTGCGAATCAATGAATAATCTGTCTATGAGCTGGCTCGCAATTCGAGGGCACTTACAGGCAAATTACAAATCAATATTCCAACGCTTTTCCGGACTTGAAACGGTCAGTGACCAGCTTTTATCGGACATCCGACTAGCACGCAAAGCTGGAGGATTCGCCTATGAATACTGGTGCCGAGGAGGCGACATAAACGACGTTGAGCAGCTATTAGTATGTTTTGATACGATGCTTGGAGATAGTCAGTTGCCACGAGAACTTGATACGTTGAAGACGCGAGAACGAGTCCTGGCAACCATTGCTCAAAACGTGGAGCGCGCGAAGTTCGATATCGACGTCACTTCTGGGCGAGATGTTTGGAGCTTGTCCTTAGAGGAGCGAGAACTTCTTCAAAAGAAGTGGAAAGACGAGATCTGCCCGTGGGCAATCGTCGATCAGACGGCAGAGATTCATCGTCGACATCTGGTAGCTGTCAGCGAGAGGAAGAAGATACAGGAAGAGATTGACGCGAGGTGTTTGGGACAACAAGAAGTGATTGGGTTGACAACCACAGCGTGTGCAAGAGACTGGTCCATGTTAAGGCAAATCGACTTGGAGATAGTAATATGCGAAGAGGCGGGCGAAGTCATGGAAGCTCAGACATTGTGTACATTGTTTCCTTCGGTCATGCATGCTATATTCATCGGAGACCCCCTACAACTGAGGCCTCAGATCAGTCAGCCAACTTTGTCTCTTGAGACTACTGCTGGAGCCCCGTATCGACTAGATGAGTCGCTCTTCGAGAGGATGATGTTCCCTTCAGCACCAGGTGTTCTTCCTCTGCCGACATCTCAACTAAACCTCCAGAGGAGGATGCATCCGGAGATCGCGGACATCATGAGGGCCACTTTATACCCAAATCTTCAGGATCACGAGTCGACCTATCAACACCCTTCCGTTGCTGGTATGACTGATCGCGTCTGGTGGTTCGATCATCAACAGCCAGAGGACCGCCCTGATCATGGCTCCCCAATGTCGAAGTCTTATTCGAACTCATTTGAAGTTGAGATGATCTGCGGACTCGTACAATACCTTGTGAATAGTAACGAATACGACTTTGGCGACATCGCAGTATTAACACCGTACAATGGGCAGCTTGCGGCCTTGACAAGCCGGCTAAGTATGACGTGCTCTATCATGCTGAGTGAGAAGGATCGGGAAACTTTACACGGCCTGGGTCTGCTAGAAGAAAGCCACCGGGGTTCCAAGACGGACGTAGATATGAAGACTATGCTTCGTCTGGCCTCGATCGACTCATTCCAAGGGGAAGAAGCTAAAATCGTCATCCTGAGTACAGTGCGAAGTAATATGGACGATCGCGTAGGCTTCTTGAAGACGACAAACCGAATTAACGTTGGATGCAGCCGCGCTCGTGACGGGTTCTACATTATCGGCAATGCGTCACTCATGAAAGGCGTGGACATGTGGCGCTCCATCATCGAGCTTTTGACTAAGAAGAAGAAGATTGGAGCAAGCATTCAAACCTGCTGCTCGAGGCATACAGGCCGAACTTACGACCTTCGATCTCCTCAGGATTTTGAGCTCATCCCAAGTTGTCAGGTCCCTTGTGACTCCAAACTTCCATGCGGACATCAGTGCAAGGAAAACTGTCATGCTCCTTCTCTCCATTCCCGGATGGCCTGCACAAATTCTTGTGGCAAAATACTCGAACCCTGCGGACATAAATGTCTCAAGTCTTGTGGCGAATCTTGCGGAGATTGTCTACAGGAGCTTGATTTGACGATACTAAAATGTGGCCATCAACAATCAGTGACTTGCTCAGAAGTACAAACTGAAAGCCAGCTATTACAGAAGAAAGTGTGTAGGATCGTCATCGATACCGTGCAACTATCTTGTGGCCATTATCAGCAGCAGCTCTGCTCAACCAAAGATGAGTCACTGATCTGCGAACATGAATGTGAGAGTCTCCTCGCATGCGGTCATCGATGCCCTGGCCTTTGTTCAGAGTGCAAGGAAAACGCTGGCCACTCTGCTTGCGTGGCTATTTGTGGAAAGGAGCAAAGCTGTGGCCATTCTTGCGCTGCGCCTTGTCATAGAGGCACATGTCCTCCGTGTCTGCTTCCCTGTCAGAGATCCTGCGTTCACGGAAAATGTTTGCAGGTGTGCAGCAGGATCTGTGACCCTTGCGTCAAAATCTCCAGCTCGACCTGTGAACACCCAGGGTCTTGCACTGCCATATGCTGCTTGACATATGCTCAGATTCCGTGCAACGAGCCGTGTAGTCGTCTACTGCTTTGTGGTCATCCATGCACCAGCCTCTGTGGCGAACGATGTGCCACTACGTGCACTCAGTGCTTGACTGGCGAGTTCTCAGACCACTTGCAGCTTTTCTTATCCTGTGGGCATAGCTTCGACGTACAGGCGCTTGACGATTATGTTGGCATGGGGAAGATTTTCGAGATGAACGACGCTGGTATCATCGAACGTCCACGATTTGGCATCACGGAAAACGTAACGATGATCCCTCGCTGCCCAGTGTGCAACAAACCTTGCGAAGATATCCGGAGATATGCCCTGATGAGCCACCTACGAGATCTTCCAGAGAATATAGACCGTCTGTTCAAAAAACTGGGGCGGAAGATGTACGGTTATATGGAGCAGGTGCTTGAACTGAAAGAAGAGTTGCAGTTGGAGTTTCCAGACTTCCAAAAGAGTCTGAAACCAGGCCCCTTGGCAGGAAAAAAGAACGAGAATTTAGTCCGAGTACGTGTTAGTAAGCTGAATGCGCTCCAGCAACAGATTTCTAAGTACAGAGGTTAGTAACTGGTTTCGATGTCGAGCAGACGATGTACTAATATGTTCTAGATGAGGTTGTTGTGCGGATTGAAGATGAAATATGGAACTTGGCCATGTTTCTCAACAATCCTGACATACTGCCCACCTACCATTTGTCTTTCAAGATCCGGTTCGACTCTCTATACTATCGGTGCCGATTGGTAGTACTCGAAGAGTCGGTAAAGATGATCACTCTGACAGATGCATCGAAGGCCACATCTCGACACATGTTAGCTTTGAACGAAGGTCTTCGCTTTTTGACGATGACAGAAGCACAGGAGCAAATAACAGCAGTTCAAACAGCAATTGGACAGTGCGAAGTAAAGGGTCTCAAACGCCTTGAGGTCGAGTTGCGCCTTATCCAAGCGTCGTTCCACCTGGTGCTTGGTTTGCTTGGTAGCTCCAGCGATGTGGATATTGAGGGTAGCTTGGAGAAAATCCTAGGCTTGTGTACAAGATACCCAAGTACCGCAGGAACCTTCACAAACGCCTACAAGCAGGCAAAGCTAGCATTGGAAGGTCGGCAAACTCCAACGGACCTTTACGCCAAAGAAACGGGAGCATATTGGAAGAAATGGAAAGATTATAAGCTTGGGAGTCTCGAGTTCTGTGTGCTCGGTCATCCTTACTCGAAGACGACGTTCGCAGGCTGCCCCGAATGTGGCAGGGCAGTGGAGCCAAGGGACTACAACAGCTTCTTGCACGAGGATGCGTTCCTGAAGAAGCTACAAGAGATGAAGAAGCAAGGATGAAGGGGATGGAGAAGAAGATTTCTTGAATATTTCCGAGATCTAACAACTACACCAAATTGTCATTAGTTAGTTGCAAACGGAGAAGTCAGCGCGAGAAGCAGCGAGCATTAAATTGGGAATTCATCGACGCAACTGTTCTTGGAGCAAACCATACGTTAGGTACAAGGAGCGGACAGAGCTGGCTTGGGAAGTCTAGGTCTGCCTTTGTGATCAAAGTGAGACGTCTACTGGTGGGCATTACGCTGGAACCAAATTGTTAGGAGAAGATCAAGATACATTAGCTCTACCTTACCTTAGAAATAGCCATCAACAACCAAAGTGCATTGCACCTGAAGTGCCATGTTATCATCGATTTGTCTACTGATCAAGCCTCCGAGGCTGGAGATCACTACGTAGATTCGCGTGGCAATACTAATACAGATTGACGAGATTGTCCACCCATGGTTTTGGGGGCTGCTATAACATCCACTTATGCGCTTATGGCTGATAGAGGCATCATAGTCAGGGGTGATGATAGGATTGGACGGGGGGCTTAGAGTACCGGCTCTGCTACCAAAGGCTGATCAGTACACACAGTAGGTAGTGGTGGAGATACTGTAGTAGTAAGCAACCTATCTATGAAGTATAACCCACCAGGGAGCACCCACATGTGGACGGAACCACTCAACTGCTACAATAATTAATGGCGATCTTTACTTTAAGGTGTGACGAAAAGCTTGTAGGAAAGTCAATCGTCTGATCTCCGATTGACAAGGATTCGTCGAGTGATATCATGACATTTATTGACCCACGGCTTCCACTGTCGTCAGAGGGCTGTTAGTGAGGGGATGACGAGTACAAGATGAAGAGAAATCACACTCGAACAATTGCAATTCTTTGGCAACCTGAAAACACTTCTCTACACAACTACGCCACTGCAATATCGAACTACAACTCCTAATCCCTTGTAACCCATAAAAAAAATCAATCAAACAATACCATGTCCTCCGCGGACGACCAATACGAGCAGCAGAACGACGCCGTCAAAAGTGACGTTCCCGCCGGCGATGTTAAAGACAACGACTACGCCAGCCGCTCCGGGCAGTACCAGATTCCCGTTCAGAAGGACGAGGCGCCAGTAAACGATCCCATTGATCCTGCTACTGCGGATTCGGATGAGACCCTTGGTATGTTTATCCTTCTCCCTCCTGTTTGGGTTCTCCCTGGTCCTAAGTACTAATACATGCGCAGCACGCGATGATGCCGAGGCCATTGATCAGAGCAATGTCATCAGCAGCCGCACCAGAGGCGCGAAGGCCAAGGGTGGATATGCTGAGCCTGGTGATGAGGAGGGCTTGCCGTCTGAGGATGGGACGTCGAGCACTCGTTGAGAGCTTCTCATGTTGAATACTTTGATCGATGCGGATATGTATCTGGCGCTGGTGAAGGATGTTTGGTGGAACAATGCCATAGAGTACATTGAGGAGTGAATAGGTAATGTACTGTTTGATTAATCGATTGATAAGATATTATGATTAGAGTTGTGCAATATATGAGTGGTGCAATGTCTTTGGTACTAATCTCATCAAACATGACCAACGCAGCACATTGCGAGAATATTTGGCAGACCTGTATTCACAAAATGCCTCCTCAAGTGTGAACGTGCGTTCAATCCTGTCAATGGTCAATGTCATTCCTTTCGTTTGTCCAGGTACTTTGATGTCGTCCAAAAATATAGTGATTGGGGAAGCCTTGCCGGCGTTGCATATCATGAACCGCTTCTTGTCCGTTTCAACCCAAGCATACCAGCGCACGGGCCAGTTGTCGAGGACATAACTCTCCAATTGCAATGGAACACGCTTACTCCGTACACTTCTCCCCATGATATCAAACTTTGTTATACATGCGTACAATAAATGTCTGTACTTCATCTTCGAACAACGTGGCGAAACGCTGAAGCGCCGAACACCTTCATAGATCCGTTCGCTCCAACATCCCTGGTAGTCGAATTGACCAATCATGTACAGCCACTCAATCCTGCGGGAGTGTAAGCGCCCTCTTCCTGCACTCAGCGAACTTCTTCCGCATTTACCCAAATAATCGGGGGAACATCACTGGTAAGCCGTATTAATAGAGCTGACTATGGGCATAAATGAGGATCATCTTAGGCGCTTCGAAGATGGGAGCGACTGTTTTGTGGATGTTGGTGGGTGATGGAGGATGGAGGATGGAGGATGGAGGATGGAATGATATATGTTCAAGGCGTCGCAGCGATTCTCTCATTTTAGGACCTTCTCACTGCCCTCGTACATGTTTTGTCCTCTGTACATTTGAGGCTTGGTGTTTTACAGCTCAGTCTTTACCTTGTCCGTTTGATGATATTTCTGTCTACGAACGTTTTAATCTTGTTCTAAGCGCCCTCGGTTTCAACGAGGGATTTGACGTTTGTTTACCCATCTACAATCTAATAAGTCCATTACCATGGCTTCAGCATCAGAAACAACGCTTCAAATGTCGCCCATAGGGTCGGTGCAGATGAAGTTTCCTGTGCCTAATGGCAGCCAAAAGTATCCCCCAAAAGAGCCAGACTTTGAGCTGGTGGAGATGCCGAATAAAACCCATGAGGTTGTGATTGCGATAGAGGATACCGATGCTTCGACCTACACCATCTTATCTGCTCCTCCAAAAGCGGGCAAAGCAAAGGTCACAGACTTTCACAAACCTTTGAATCGATCGCCTCTATCGCCCCTACCCAATGCCGTCGTTGCAGATGATAATGAGAGACCTACCACACCACCTAATCGGATACCTCCGCCTCCTCCACGCGGTCGCCCAGCTTCGCCCCGTTCGACCAGGAGCTCACCGACTTTAGTTCGCCACGGCAGCATTGCTTCGACAGCAACACACTCGCCAGTCATGCGCTCAATGTTTCCACGATATGACCCAAGCGTCCCGCTCACACATCAACAGTACTATCCCAATCCTGAAAGCAGACCGAACATGCCAAACAGGACGAGAGACGCGGACAATTCATCATCGTATAGCCCCAGTCTATATTCCCAGATGGGTAGCATGAGCCCTAAGTTTGCCAAAGAAGACATGGGTTCTCCCAGGACCCTCAATGGCAGCCGCCCTAGTTCCCCGTTTCAGGCATCGGAAGGCCCAACTCATGCACCAAAGCTTTCTAATCCCGAAGAACTCCTCGATCTATGGAGTATTGCGAACGGCCAAGGCAGCCAGGAAGCCTTGGACACGTACACTCTTTCGCTGAGCTGGTAAGCAAACCACCCCCCTCCACCGCCAATTCTTCATAACCCTAATATCCCACCAGCGAGGATCTCTCTTATGGTCAAGAAACCATCACCCTCTCCTCCCCGTCCCACCCACTCTACACCCTCTCCGCCTCTCAAGCCAACCTCACCATCACCCGCACCCACCCCGTCACCTCCACCCAACCAACCATCCCCATCTGCGTCCCGTCCCTCTCCGTCCCAACCGCCACCCACCCCCTCGTCGCCTCCATATTCCCCAAACTCGCCGAACTAATGGCACTGGACCAGTCCTCCTCCATCGCCGTGGCCCACAAGCTCACCCGCCAGGCAAGCACCGAGCTGCAAGCCGAAGCTCTTGCCCGCGCTGTCGAGAACGAAGCGAGCAGTCTCCTCTACGACACCGACTCCAACGCCTACTACCTCATACACCCAACGCTTTCCGCCAACCAAACCCCCACCACCTTCCCCATCTCAATCACCCCTTCCGCATCCTCCCCCTCCACCATCTCCATCCTCGCCCCCGACAAAGACAACGCAACCCCACTCCTTGCACTCTCCCTCCCCTCCCTAACCCTAACCCTCGACACCGCCCCCATCACCGCCCTCCCCTCCCTCTACACTCTCGACACCCTCCTCTCCGCCCTCCTAACCCTCCTCCTCCACCTCCACCGCTCCTCCCCGCCTTCCGAGGACATCCTCCCCACCACCCCCTTCTACCCCCCACCCCCAACCACCCTCTCGCACCCCAGCCTCCGCCTCAACCGCTCAAAAACAAAATCTTCAACAAAACCCCGCGCCTTCCCCTCCATCTTCCCCTCCAAATCCTCCAAATCCACAACCCTCGCCCTCTACAACTCCCCTCCCACCACCACCGACACCGACACCACCGACAGCAATACAATAAAATTCCACCCCCTCATCCCCCCCACCGACCCCACGCTCACACCCGCCCAACGCACGGTCCTGCGCACGCTGTACTGGTCCTTTGGGCTGCTGGTGTGGATACAGGGGGTTGTGGTTAATTTGCTGGCGGCGGGGGTGGTGGGGGTGGGCCGGATGTGGGAGAGGGAGAGGGTGGTGCAGGGGAGGGAGGTTGCGGGGGTGTGAGTGTGAGGAATTTTCTGCATTAGGAGACGGGGAGTTGGGTCTCGGGGTACGGGTTTTGTGGAGCGCAAAAATAATGCCCCCATAATGGAGGCGCTTTTGTATCATGACATTCTGGGAAGAGGTGTTGGATCGGTAATGCTGGGGGCGGGTCATGGTAGGAGGTTCCTTTAGAGGTAGCGCGGCGTCATTTTGGGGTTTAGGAAACTCTTTTTTTTTTTTTTTTTTTTTTTACAAAAGTGCTTCCAGTGGAGGTTTCGAATCATCACATCCCCATCCCTCACACCCACCCCCTCCCCAATCCCAGAGAACCACACCTCCCCCGTCCCCCCCTCACTCCTCCCCACCCGACCAGCATGCACACACCACCACGACGACGCTCATCATGCCTATCGCAGCCACCTCTAGCAACGCCCTATATACCCGCGCGATCGCACTGTCCGTGTAGTGCTGATTCGCCTTCCCTTTCCTTGGGTTTTCCCAGGCTTTCTGTTTCTTAAAACAAGCGGAAGATATGGCTGATAATGGAGGAGAAGTGGAGTGGATATATGTAGGAGCGCGCACAGAGTGTGTGTGCTAGTTGAGATTATGGAGGATCTGGAGGGAACAAGAGAAGGGGTGGGGGGGAAACAGGGGGGGAAAGATAGGGAGGGGCCATGAACAACAAACTTCCTCTACAACGGTCGATTAGTTGTTCAGTGTACCTTGACTTATGTCACAGGTTCTAAAAAACCACAAATTGAGGTGGCCGAATCTCTCAATATCCACTACCTAGATCATCACTAGCAAGAATCCTGCATCGCAGTTTCACGCAGCCGCTAGATCCCGCTTTCCTCCCTATCCTCAAGACAGGAAGTCCGGTCGAAGATCGTAGACCACATGCAAATCGCTCCGCATGAGCTTCACCATACAGAAGTTCCCCACATCCATCATCGACAAAAGAAAATTCCAGCGAATGGAGTCGCCAGCGCTCAATTGTTCCTCTTCTCCCAATCAGGTTGAGATACTAGAGGAAAAATGATTTCAATGGGTTCAAGGAAAACAAGGAAAACAAGGAAAAATTGGTGGGGACCCAGCAAATCGATATTTCTGCCACGAGAGGGTGCCGCAAAAGGAGAGGCGCGTTTGCGATTATTAAATTGAGTAGGGTTGTGAAATCATCCGTCACCGAAAATGGGGGAGGCCGACCTCGTGAATTTCTGTTGGGGGGAGAAGTGGAGAGGTTGAAAGCAGTTCGCAGAAAAGCAAGAAAGCTCGCCGGCTTCTTTTCCTTCCGGAGGATGTTCTCTCGATCGGATGATGGCATTCTTGGTGGAGAGTGGAATATTCCCTGACGCTTTGAAATTTCAATTTTTTTCCTGTGGGTGCTCCTTAAGGGGGGTCTTGGGGACCTGGGGTCGTTGAGATGGGAGGATATGTGTTTAGATGGTTTTGGGAGACTTGTTGTTACTGATAGATATGAGTATGGCTAGTATAGAGCTGGCTATGCAAGTCTTAGACGTACCTAATCTCCACGATATCATCCACATGGTTACACATCGCAACGAACAGATCGAAAAACCTAGGAACACAGATTAGCGGGATGTTAGAGCTTGACATCAGAATGTACAAACAATTTGCTGCCACCAATCTCCATTTCCATCTGCATGGTTCCGCTCCTCTTGAAAGTCTTGCGACTTCTGATAATCAAAGCAAGGTAATGAGCGCGGAGCCTGGAGTCCGTGTCCGGCGTGTTATCATACGCAAAGCGAGCCGATGCCATAATGACATCGACCTGGATTCCCGACTGGAGGCCTTGTTTCCGAAGAGACAGGCGCTTCAACTCGTCCAATCCAAACTTCTCGGCTGTGCAGTAGATAGCGGTGTCTTTGAGCAAGACTCCGCCCACACCGTTATGATAGATTGTAGACTGGACCGATCCGCGGCCACCAAGTTTCTGAGGGTCCTTCGCATCTTCGAGCTCCCAAGAGTTACGACGCTTGTTGTGCAACAGGCGTGGGTAGTAATCACCCTTGTAGAGGTATTCGAGGACGCAGGAAAAGATCTCGGGCTCTCTGCAATATAAGAGTTAGATCGTTCCTTGAACTAAATCTGGTAGAACATACTCGTCAAGCAGCTCTACCTTCTTTGAAGCACTCTCAAAGAACTGGCCTTTGAGCGCGGCCTTGAAGAAGGGAGATAAGGAGAGGACGTCCTCGTGCGCAGCGAAAAGACGCTGATCATGTCCAACGATCAAGGTGACGATGGAGCTTGTCAGGGTACTGAATCCGCTCATCTCATCAGCCTTCCCTTCCCGTGGTATAGAATGCGCTTCAGCTCACCTGCCCACTGGCGGACTGTCCATCCTTTGCCGCATCTTCAACTTCGTTTGCTCACGGAAAGACCTCTTGCTCGACTTGACCGCCTTGCCCGCACGATCCCTCGAATTGAAGGAGCGTTTGAACATCTTGGTTGAGTTCGTGTATTGCAGCTGTCAGACACCGAGAGCTCGCAAAGAATGATTGATCAACGGCTGAAGAGGGTACCCGGGTTTTTATAAATGAGCGTAAGAAGTGGCGGCCCAGAACTGAAGTGACGCTTCGCACGCACGTTGCATGTGGGAGACCTTCGGAAGCCTATCCAGGACAGCTCCTCTTTCTTCGATCGAGGAACTCGAGGTTCTCGAAAGAAGATTAAGGAGGACCCGGAGGGAGACTCTGCTCGCAGGAATCTGCTGGTGAGATTAACCTGCGGTGGTGTTTTCGGCCGGCTCTAGGGGAGAAGCGTGGAGAAGAAAAGAAGGGCGAAAGCTCGCGAGGCATTTTGTAGGCAGCGCGTGCGACGGATGCGGTCATGTGACTCAGCCTTTTTCGAACGTAAGAAGGGATGATTGGCAGCGCATGAGTATAATCGTGCACAACAAACTGCTTGCCTCAGGACCTCAGACGTGTTTCTGTGGCTAAGCCCCTTCGGGTTAACCTCTTCCCCTAAGCCCCTTTGGGTTAGGGACCCTCTGGATGACTACGCAGCCTACCTACGGATAACACGTCTGAGTTGCCTCAGGACCTCGTAGTAGATGGAACCTAGCCCCGAAGGGGCTAGGTGCGCTACACCTTTTCGGGTAAGCGGCGGCGGCTAAGTCCCTTTGGGTTAGCTATCTTGCTTACTACGTAAGTTCCAACTACTCTACTACGTCTGAGAGAGAGCAAATCCTCGGGTTACAGTCAGATCGGCCCTTAAATCTGGAATAATACCGAACTTTGCCAGTCGCCTTATCTGATGCGGTAAAGTATGAGCGTATTATTGAATTAATCACATTGTTCGCGTCATTCACTCAGCTTATCTATGTATTAAAAATTTACCTACTCACCAGTCATCACTCACCACCCTACATGCCCACTATTCTACTCACCATTCCACATGCTCATCGCCCTACTCACCACCCTACCTACTCGTCTACCTACTCATCACTCTACTCATCATTCTACTCATCATTCTACACCATTCTGTTATGAGCCTGCATAGAGCGGATCATATGGGTGTATTCTAACTAGGAGTTCAAAGCTAAAGAAGGAAGATGGAAAGTACACGTCGTGGGTTTTACCCACGAAGGCGCGCTAGGCCGCTAGCGTGTCAACATCAGCCCTATACTAGTCTATGATAGCCTAACATGATCTATGTTAGGCTAACTCGAAGTGCACGCAGGTCGGTTGTGTGTCGTTGCTCTAAGCTAGAGCAACTTCACCATCGTTTTTCAGTGTATTCTAAGTGACATTTGGGACTAAATCCCTTGCTTGGCTATCCCCTAGCCTATTGGGGTCCTCCTTTCGCTATGCACAGGAGATGCAAGTCAGGCGGTGTTGAATCCCTGTGTAGCTGCCAAGCCCCACAATCCAAAATCATTCCTTGGCTTCTCAGGTCACGTAATCCACATCCAAATTCAGTTCTCCTAGGCAGTACCCTCCCTTTGCCCTTCTCTCAGTCCTCTGGAGGTATAGTTCAGCAGTACTCTGACTGCCTAGTCGCATGCGTTTTTGACGGCGGTGGTTCAGTTCCACTCTGATGTCGGTCAGAGCAGGTCTTGCCTAGAGGGCTCTCCCTCTAGGCGCTTCAGTAAGGTCTGAGTTCTGTGCGTAGTTGGCGAGTATAGTGATCTGGTAGGAGAGGTTCGTTTGGTGTAGTCTTGCAGCCGTAGAGGCCTTGGAGGTAGAAGGTAGAGTGTGGTGTGGTTTGGCGTGTTCGGTTGGTTTGGATGCTTTTGATGCCCTCCCAAGGCCCGGTGGGTGTGTGAGGGGAGAGGGATCAACGGCCTCTTCAATCCTCCTTTTGTGTGAGAAGATCTTAGCTCTGTTGACACTGCAACAGGTTCATAGCCAGCAGCGCGTACAGATGTCTTCTCGTCGCTGGCCGTGCAACGTCTTATTTATGCTCAAAGACAATGCGGCAGCATGAGGTCATTTCTCTCCAGCGCCTATACAGCGAGTCTGATGATGGTCCTAGCTCCATCAGCCTCAATCCTGCGGTGGCGTGTTCGGTCGTCGTCGAGGCTACCCGCATATGAATCTCCATGCAGTCATGTGAACATTCGCCTGGCTACAAGCACTCCATAAGTATGAAACGCTGCTCTTCTAGCACCCTGGGTGCATCAACACCCGGGCGTTCTTCTTTCACGGGTGGATATCATGCAGCACCGATGCATGCTGGACCGTTCCTGCATTGTGCGCTGGATTAAATCTGGCGGGACGAAGGACGTTGGGCAAGAAGGAAGAGCTGATGCAGAGCTGATGCGGCGGAGAGTCGTGCTATAGACAATGGTAGTTGGCCAGTTCAGCTAGATGTGTCCGCATCTGATTTGATGTCAGCGATGAGCCCGTTGAAATGTTCGAATGCCGAGATAGAATGACAACACAGATCAGAAAGTTGCGTATTTGTAATTGCTAATCAACCACCCATTGAAGAGAGTCATAAGCCGCGATAATTTCTCTTCGGAAAATTCATCACAATAGTTGTGGAGGAGTTGAGGCGTATGAGGTAGCGGGGAGGACTGTACCTTTGGAATGATGAGAGACTCAGGAGCATGCCTCAGTCTTTGGAATATGCGATGGTGTCGCATCATGCCAGACGCGAATTTGAAGAATAATGAAAGTTGAAGATAGAACGATGGTCGCGGGGCATAGTTTTGACTTGACCGGCAGTGCGGCTAAGGCAGCAAGGTCAACCTGGCGACTCTCGGCGAACCTCCGCTGGCTTCATACTACGACAGTGGCTGTGACAATCGACTCCGATGGTTTTGCATTTGCTCATGACATGCACAAGGAGTCGTTTCATGTCCTGTCCTCTGATTGACGATCTATCTGGTCATTGACAGTCTTGAAGACAAAATTTCACGCTTGCGATCGCATTTCTGCAGATGGCTGTCGAGTTCGCTTTGTACCGGGTGCGCCTGCGGTCTTGCCGACACTCGGCTCTTGATCTGCCTGTGGACCTGTGGTTCATTCTTCTGGCAGCTTGACAGTTTTTTAGCGAGAACTGAAAAGGCGACAGGGTTATAATCAGACTAGAAGGGTCCACCTAGCACTCGTCTAAACCTAGCAGTCGTCCAGCCCTATAGGGCTGATAATCCACATTTCATATTTTATTGCTACCAACGTATAATTCTTCAACATATCAGCAAAACGATGGCAGCCACCCCCCCCACCCCCCCTATGTCCTTCATACCTTCTGAGGATATCGAACTTTCACAGGAAGAGCGCATAACGCTTGCTCAAGCCCGTTGAAATGAGGCTACAGCAGCCAACCAAAATGATCGAGGCTAAGTCTTTGAAACTGCTGATTGCGTACAGAAGCAGCCTTTCGACCATTGACTCGATCCGTAAGAGTGCTCTTTGATATGTCATGTTGTCGAGGGATAGGGTATAGGTGCGGTATAGGAAGCCGTAGAAGCAACAGAGGAAGCAAACAACGGACACATGCAATGATCGTACTAGTAGAAAGGTACTGTAAAACGTGTGTATGAATGATCTCTATCTACCTGCCGAAAAGAAATCTATATGTACATTCGAGAAACGCCTTCGACTCTCCTATCATTGGCCCAAACCCCGGCCTCTGCCCCCTACTAAACTGCTCGGAAGATGCGCAAGCAGCCTCACACGACATCCGTCCCTCATTCAATTCGTGATCATCTCTTGATCACTACAGAAGCTTTTGCAGCTACGACAAGCGAAGCGTTCAATTCTCTCCTTCGTACAGTCGTGAACACGATGATCAGACTCATCACAGATAACACACTTGAAGTCAATACAGTTCATCTCAACAGCTTCTTTCGAGCAGCTTCTAGATGTATGATCGAATTCATTGCAGAGTCAGTACAACAAGCGAAATGATCAATTCTCTTCTTCGTAAAGTTGTGAGCATGATGATTAACATCTCAGCAATTGCTCTTGAATGCTATCATTCATTGTTCTTCATCAATAGAATCTCATTCTTTATGCAGTATGTTAGGACCATGCCTAGAGCAAGTCATAGAGGTACAGGTAAACGAAGGGTAAACCAGGTAAACGAGGATTCAAAGCTAAAGAGCGAGGTCTATCGAGGTGCGAAGGCTATATGTACAGAAGGAAGGGGAGCGCTAGGCCCGATAGGGCCTAGGCCCGCTCCGAGAACGCGCGTCCCAGTAGAAGGCTGAGCACGCTCGTAACACAGTAGAAGTATGAATTAAACTCATAAATTGCAATCTTCATCTTTTTCATTCTTTTGTGTACTTTTTGCATCTGATTCAATGTAAAGATTTAATAGAATTGTATCATCTTTTGAATCTGACATAAATTCTGATCAAAGATCAACTCTCTTTTCTTCAGCATTTGAGAGATTGAAAAACAACGAGGGCAGCTCAAGTCATGATCGAAGAAAGTCGTTTCAGACTTCAGTTTGCTGTGTTTCTGCACTGCTCACATCGCTCAGGGTGCGCTCAGGATACACTCAGGCCGACTCAGTCGATGCTCAGCCCTGCTCAGGAACGCTCACACTCGGCTCAGGTTAGAGTGACGCCCTGCTCAGCTTGGCTGCTGCCTTGGCAGCTAGAAACGGAAGGGCAAAAAGTTGTTGATGATCCTGTATATAGGTGTATTGAGAGCTGTCGATTCCGTGGGTTGCGTCGTTGCCTTGCGGCCTGATGTTGATAAACAAGAGGAAAGAACCCTAACCAGAACTGAGACTAGCGTTATTTTCGAGTCCTTGAAGATGTTTTTGGTGTGCTTACCGATGGAATCGGTAGTGGGTAATGCATTATATGTAGATACATCGAAGAGCTTGCTTTCTGGTCTTGGCTGTAGCAAAGTTCATCTCAATGATGAAGTACATATATTGATACACATCTTGTTGTCAGATTACCTGGAGAAGTCTTCTGAGGGAGGACAACATCTGATTCCATTATTTATGCCAATGCTATCTAAGAATATCCAAGCTATCTGGAAAAGTTGCACATCCGTCAATTCGATCCTCATCTCTAATGATAGGTGTCCAAAGGAGTAAAAATCAACAGCGCCTAATAGGCTAAGATGATACCCATTTCTAGAATGAAGAAGCTTAGGCAAGAACTCTGTCAAGCCTCTTCGTAGACGTGGAAAGATGCACCATCCTCATCTGCTTGCTCGCCAAATTTGCCTTCCTCCTCAACCTCTTTGTCTGCTTTTGGCGCGATGTCAAGTGTTGGACTGGGCAACTCGCCCAACTCCCGGAACATATCCCTAGCGAGTCCAGCATGTTCCTTTATGAACTCAAGCATTCTCTGCGTTTCTTTCGTCATGAGTTCATCGAAGTGCTCGGCAAGATGTTGGACCACAAAACGACGTAGACCTTCGACCTCCGTAATTCCATCGCGGAAGATCAGCCCGATGACCGACAGAAACTCCATGGGTGGGTATGGCTGCAAACACTTCAATTTCCGAAAAGCCAGATTTTGGAGCCCTGGTAGCTCGACCTGATGGGCCACTGAATAGATAATCCCGCATCGCAAGATTTCCTGCGTACGTTGTCCATATTCATATACGTCCTCGAGACGCGCATGGTTTGTGTTTTCGTCAAGCAGATTTGGGTAATACTCTTTGTGGTCGACGTACTGGGCGATGGGCTTGAAATCTCTTGCCGAGAGCGAAGAAAGCACTGGAGACATGACATAGTACCCAATGCTGTCGTGAAAACCTTTTAAGCGGGCAAGTACTGGGCTGGCATCTAGGCCGGCCTGCTGGACTGTGAATTCTACATGTGGATTACCAACATAAAGTGTAACCTTATCTGTACTAAAAGCCCATATCAGCATCCGAGACTGTCCCAAGACAGGAACAATATTATAGGAAAGAATTACTTACTCGACAGAGGTATTTCCAGCTCTGAGTTTTCCGGGCGTGGTTGAACTAGACTTGTGGCTCCTCAAAGTTGGAGTCGTCGCACGTCTCCCATGAAGTATTGCGGAGCGACCTAGAAGTGACCGGCTACCCTTTGGGGCGCTGAAGAGATTGCCCGCATCGGAGTCCTCGTAGAGCGCGTTGCTGTCTGCTAAAACCGTCGTGTCGAAGACTTCTTTCTTGATTTTCCTCCTCTTGAATTCTCCCGAGGGCAATAAGAGCTCCGCCTCATCTTCGTCGACATTGCCATGACGGTACCTAGGTCCAAATCCGGGAGGCCATTGAAATTCGCAACCTGACTTCGTATTCGAAGTAGCTTCTCGCTTCCGCTTGCTATCTTTGTCCCGTACCGAAGCTGTAGTATTTGCTAATTTCAGAGCGCACAATTTGTCCTTCCAATAGTTGAGTCGGTTCCATTCATACATTCCGATGGCATCGTGGTAAGCTTCTTTGAGCTTTTCGTCCGGCGTCGTATCTCTTATAGCAACAGCCAATTGGAAATCTAAAGGTTTAAGACGATTCCAGGAGGCCCAACGGCTTAAAAAAACCAGAAATCAGCCAGAACCGTACTCTGTATCCATAAAGAACCCAGGTGAAGCAGCCCAGGATTTGTGGGGAGAAATGTTTCTCGATAGGAGAACTTACAGTTTCAATGTGCCAAGATACAATACTGGAAAGCAAACCTGTCCCATAAGGTTACCACCTGGCTGGAAGAGTTCAGGCCAGGTTCTATCGACTTTGCGTGCATTTTCTGGTCGTGAGCCTTTGAAATAACTCTGCACGATGTCCTCATCGCAAATCACAACCGGCCAATCCTGTTCGCCATCTTTAGATACCAACCAATACTCTCCGGATTGTGCTCCGATCTGTGCGTGGCGAGTATTGACATCGTCCAAAGACGTTCTGGCAGCAGCGCAGATGCTTCTCTTGGTTGGTTTGGCTTCCATTGTACTACTGGGCCCAGCTGACATGGCTGAAGGAGTGAGCAGGTTGCTTCGAGTAGAACCGGCTGTTTCACTAGAATTTGACGTGCTGGAATCCTGACGCAATTATTTAAGAGGACTTTATAAGGTCATCGTTGCAAGACGATTTCGAGAATGAGAAGGGTTCCAGTCAAAGCCCAACTTAGTTGCAAGGGAAGCTCATGGGTAAGCAATTGATTTCAAGTTAAAGAAGTCAGGTAAGATTAATTGGGGATCAGTTGAGCAATTCGAACATCGACAGCACACAATTCTCCCAGGAAATCTAGAAGCAGAGGTGGTGAAAGCTCGGTAGACCCAGCCGAGGGTGAAAAACGTCCAAACCCGACTACAGATAGCTGTTATTGTTTCTATTTCCTACTCAAGCATTCAGTCATTGGAACACTCACTAGGGTGAAGCTCACTTGAAGATTCCTTGGTTTAGCTAATTGAAAAGTCAGTGAATCGCTGTCCTCGAGGGCAAATCGCTTAGTTGATCGAGATTCGAGTCCCGAAGCGATACTCGAGAAATTAGTGAAGGAAGTTTGAGGGTGAGTGGTTTCTGTATCATCGCAGATGTCACTTCCATCCAACTCCACAAGGATTCTGGTAGCCAAAGCCAGTGTGAATTGAACTAGCGTTATTTCCAGATGTAATGCACTCTTGTAAGTAGATGGTTAAAGAAGATTTGGGTCATTTTCATAATGCTGGGGTATTGGACGGATGTCTACCTGACGAGTAGTAATTTCTCAACTGGTACTCTTGTTAGTAGAGAGCTCCCAAGAGGTATTAGGAATGAGTCGTCATCAAGTTAAATTGGCTAGCCTAATCATTGGAGGTCAAATGTGTGAGGAATTCCGCATCATTGCAAAGGAAAAGCGGATTCGCTTTAGAGATGTGAGTTGCGGAGTGATCGTGAGAACAAATACTTGACAGGAAGTGGGATATGTTTACGTACGAGAAAAACAAACAATACTTCAATCCCAGAGAGAACCCTTAGCTGAGCGTCCCACTCAGTGAGAATTGATTAGCAAGTCTGTGACCAAGGCAGTGCAAGGTTAGTGCATACAGGTAGGTACCTTTGAAGCGAGCAAATACGGACGAAGAATAGAAAAAAATAATGACTAGGTAGCAAACCAAATCCCATTGACTCATACTAAGCCAAGTAAGGTTTTAACCCCTTGACGACGGTACCTACCAGAGGTATAACCCAGACCGAATCCTAGAGAGTAATACACTTTCATGGCTCTAAGCATTATCGAGCCTACCTCTACAGACTCTGTGAGAGCCGAGCGAGATAACCCCTACGGCTGATCCTACACCAGGCTCATCGTTCCCAATGATCACCATAAGCCTTCCGAACAAAAGCCTTACGCAGCCTGTGCAGATCCCGTTGGATGGAGAACGTTGTTAATGTCAAGCATATCATGCAAATGTAAACCGTCGCCAAGGCTCGGACCTCTGTAGTTGATGTTAAGATACTTATAAACCTATTGTTTGGTAATCAGGCGTCCGAAAGCCGTCCAGGCATAGTACAGAAGGCAGATGGAAAGGATGCCGACCACGTGTTTATTCGGAGGATGCCCCAATTATAAGCTAGTCTTTGATCAAAATTCGAAGACCATGTAATACTGCGTGCCTTTTACTTTCGCATACTGCTCAGCATCACTATTTCTAGAAGTGCGATGAAAGTGTTCGCCGCATTGATGCTGAAGAGTCTTATTTGGAAAGGCTTGGACGCTTGCATCTGGGGGACCGGAGCCACCACGTATGCCAGTCTTCCGTCGACCTTGTTAGCGGTGTCTGCCAGCGCTAACCGGAAAAACGTCTTACTTGATTGCTCAGATCTAGGGTTTGAGCGAACAGAACCAACCAGAAGACGATAGTAAGTACCGGAGGTATTGTGGCAGCAGCAGTGTAGAATAGCGAAAACATTAAGCGGCTTTTCGACTTAGTGTCACTCACAGTCAGAATTGCCTTTCATGATACCAGCAAATCCATTGCCTGGTGGCCTATTCGGCTTCACAACGTGTTACAACGTCCAGTACTTTGAAAATCGGAATTAACTGGGAATAAAGAGCTGTGGGATTGGGACTTACGGAGCACATCCAGTAGTAAAGCATCTGGATTGCAAAGCTGATATTAGTGATCTCAAAAGCGGAGAACTTTCCAATCCTTTTCGGGCCAACCTCAAGGTAAAGATTAAGCCCGAAAACAGTAGACATGTAAATGGCAACGAGATTTCGGATTGATAAAAGTGCTTCTTGTGAAGTAAAACGCCATGGCGAGTGACATACTTGGAAGAAGCTAGGATGATTGTGAGGAGGTCTGATCAAGGAGGACAATCAACAGAAGACGAGAATGAATCAACAAAGCTAAGTTGGTACTCTAGGATGAAGGATGGTCACATACCTAGGGAGACAAGAGAATGCGTAAGAAAAAAAAGCCTGTATGGGCTTTTTACGGCCAACGATTGCGAGTACCTCTTAGCTGAATTAGACCTCCTGCCTCTTGAAACTTGGAAGCCATCTCCCAACTGAAGTTTAGATTGAGCTTCATAATGTTCATCATGTTAAAGGCTTCATACTAAGCAACTGGCAGTTTTGCCGTGTAATAACAATCAATATTTACGTATCTCAGCTTGCAGGATTTAGTTGTCAACTCGATCCAAGTTTCGCATAGAATATCAGCCCTACACCCATCTCGCGACGTCGCCTTACAACTTCGCAGACCATCAAATCACCTTTCTGCGCACGGTTGACCGCGAGGCTTTGAAGGGCGAGCTTCACACTTAGTTGATACCCAAAGACCTCAAACTCTACTCGCAGTTATGCTTTCCGCCCTCAATGGCCTCCACCCCCGCCAGCTCCTAACCCAACTCCTCAACTTTGCCCTTGTCCTCTCAACAGCTTTCATGCTATGGAAAGGCCTTTCCGTCGTCACAGACTCACCTTCACCAATAGTCGTTGTCTTATCAGGGAGCATGGAGCCTGCTTTTCAGAGGGGAGATCTATTGTTCTTATGGAACAGGGGCCAGGACACGCAAATCGGAGAGGTGGTGGTGTATAATGTCAGAGGGAAGGATATTCCAATTGTGCATAGGGTTGTGCGGAGATTTGGGGGAGGGTGAGTGTGGAGAGCATCTTACTGCTTATGGTCGCATTTTAGCATCAACGCTGAGTGCTAATTTATTGTGGTGTACAGCGAAAACCCATTGCGGCTTCTCACCAAAGGGGACAACAATCTGGCAGATGATACAGAATTGTACGCGAGAGGACAGGATTACTTGGAGAGATCAAAAGACATCATTGGCAGTGTGATCGGATACATTCCATTTGTGGGCTATGTAACCATCCTATTGTCAGAACATCCGTGGTTGAAGACGGTTTTGCTGGGGCTTATGGGAGTCATGGTTGTAATGCAAAGAGAATAGGATCTTATCTCAGGAACAAATCTTTCGTCCTACAACTCGTGAACTCGCCCATGTCTGTCAACCATTGTGGGGACGCCCTTCATGCTAGCCCCAAGGATGGTTAGAACTTGGCTAGCGGACAAGACTCTAAAAGCTCTTCTTGGATGTAGTACCTCGATTATAAGTTCGGTCGTGGTACCGGTATCGGCTCTGAAGGTGACGCTTACAAACGCTTCATCTCGATAATCGATTACCGAATTTGGCGAAGCTTCGTTTACTGCAAGAATTTCAAGTCTACCGTGATGATTGAGAGCATCAACGATCGGTAGGATTGATGGGGCGTAGGTTCGGTTACCTAACGTGAAAATTTTGAGAGTAATCTTAAAGTGCTTAATCGACGAAGCATTTGAGCCCATTTGACGGAGGAATGGCGCGGCCCAAGGCGCTTGGTTATGGTGGGGAAAACGCATACAAATGTATGCAGATGATGAAAGTACAAAATCTAAACAACAAGTCTTCGATAGCTCTCCAAGGTACTCTGCTCTGGTAAATTTATTGAGGCAATGCATCGGCGCAATAGTTGAGATAATGTGTGGCCTAGGCCCCGATGTTGTAATAACATAGCGATGAAGAACTAAGTTCTGATCTACTATAAGCCTTACCTCCGGTGGCAGCTCCAAAAATTCGTGTGATTGACCTGGGTCATAACGCTGTTGAATCCATCCATTGACCTCAGAGGTAGACAATTCGGGGGTCGCAGGCGCACCCAGGACGAGAATGGTGATATAGACGCCAGGAAATCCTAAGAGGGAAAAGCATACGGGATTACCCCTAGTACCTCTTATAGATCGCTTGATTCCTTGCGCAGGCTCAACTTGCAGGTGGATGTTCTTGATCTCCCGAGCTGGTGAACATGCAGCGAAATCCTGTAGCATCCCGAAGAACTCATCGACATTCTCGGACCTCTTCTTCCAGTATAAATAGCAGTAAAACTCACGAATGAGCCTAAATTTATTCGGACCGATCTGCCGAAAGAACTCTCTGGCGACTTCACAGCCGTCGGTGTAGTTTTGTCTCCTGCGAGCACCGCTGCTTGCAATAAATTCAAATCGACAACTTGTGTATCACTCCCGTTGCCGCTGTCCCCTCCCCTTTGATCTACTATCTCGCCTTGCTTTTGCTTCCACCATTAAACACTTCTTCCCTCTCTTCTTCTTCTTCTTCTTCTTCTTCTTCTTCTTCTGCATCTTTTCTTCCCTGATCATTCATCTTATTCCCTCGAAACAGTCTGCCTCCGCTGTCTCTCAAGATCCCTTGTGCTAAGTATAGCTTTCGATCCCCTCTCGATATCATTAGGTCCAATCGACAGGAATTGCTGTCACAAAGACATCTGCCCGCATGCACACAGTCTTGTCTTCTACTATTGCGTACATTACTTTCAACGATAATATGATCGATTTTATGACACCATGGTCCGTTGTCTTGAGTATTGTGAGTGTCTTATCTGTAGATACAATCGAAATAAATTTACGACATAAATGAGAGATCTCACCGACGGCAGTATCACTTCAATTCCCGAGTGCTTCGAGTTCTTCTTTATTGTTCTCGATTATAAAAGAGGCCGCGAAGTAAGATATATAATATCTGTATTCTTTGAGCTCTCGAGAAGCAACATTCACAAATGTCATCTTGGCTTCCTCAACCATGTTCTTGGGAATAGTCAGAATCGAGCTCAACTGCATTACCGTATTCATAATTATGCAGGGAGATTCGCTCCGATCCGGAGCTGCTATCTTGAAATTAGGCATTTCGTATTTTTCCTTTAGTCTGATAAACTTTGCCCTCAGATCTTCTCTTATGTAATTGAGAACTGCGTTCGAGGGATCGTTCCAGTCTTGCTGAAGTATCCACTTTGCAAAGTCACATCTTCGAATGAGTATTTGTTTCGCGACTAATAAGGGATGGTCGGACCATCTACCATTACGTGTATTTCTGGGTCCCACAAACTCGAATCTCTGGGGAATACAATAGTCGTATATCTTTCTTCGGGTATTTCCAGGGAGCAAATCAAAGGTGAACATTGTTATTCCATCATCTCCCAATGTACATGGTGAAGTTTCCGATTGATTGACAGGCTGGGTTTGTTCTGGCATGGTGACTTTTTGCCTTGGTAGTGGAGAGCGTAAGAACCGATGACGGCAAGTAGGGGAGATAACGTTTAATATACAGAACACTTTTGGCAACTCCCCTTATATGCCATTTCCGTGGCGTTAAAAGACCTGAAGTTGGTAGAACTTGCCAGTGCTCTGTTTATCAACGCATTTCATTACAGCAGCTCGATCGTCCCAGAAGCTTTTCGTGACCCAGAACAGAATTCCATAGATGACCATTCTGTACCATGACTGGCGGAAATAGAGTGCTTGTAGACAGAGAAGAGATGCGGAAATAGGAAGATGTTTTAACATTCTATCCTGGTGGTCTAGAATGTCACTGTCAGCACGCAAAAGCAGAATCATATTTGTACGTACAGTTGTGGCTTCAGGAAGGAACCTAAAATGAGCACAATATAATGACATCAAAGAATCAGTCCAAAGATATTTGACAGTGGAAGAAACGAGTAGGTAGTGAAGAGAATCTGACGTGTCTTCCTGAACTTGCTTGGTAAAAGGGAACGAGCAACGACGATGCTGCCAGATATCCAAGCCCATTTCTCTAGATTTCCAACTAACATCTTTCGCAACCAGATAAAGAGTAATTATGCCTCAAAGAATCGAAATGTTGTACGGAATACATCCATAGAATTCGCCAGTGGGAGACATTTCCTACATGCAGGGTGAGTCATCTGATCTCGGCTAGGCCCATGGAGTCCTCAACAGCCGTTGACTTGTTTCACGGAAGTGAATGACAGAAGCATGTCCACTGTGAGCCCTGGCTAAGGTATATAAGGCTGCAAGATTTCACTACTGAAAATCCTTCTGAGAATTGAACCGAATCCTTGGAATCAACCTACAGTTGGAATCCTCGCATCGCCAAGAAAATATGTCAGGGCAAAAGCGCATCACAAAGGTAAACTTCAAGATCTGGCCATAGTGATATATGTACTAAGCTTGCCCTAGGAGTTTGCCGAGCTTCAGAAGAATCCAATTGAGGGAATGCAAATCTCTATCATATCAGAATCCGACATCTACAAATGGCAAATCCTTATCGCAGGCCCCAAAGAATCTCCGTATGCTGTTAGTATCTCTATGTTTCCTGTTGTTCCTCTTCCACGTCAATCGTCACTCCTAGGACTAGCCCAAACTTAGTGACCTTCTATACTACAGGGCGGCCTTTTCACACTCCACCTTACTCTTCCCACGGATTACCCATTCAAGCCACCTACCCTCAACTTTCAGACGAAAATCTACCATCCCAACGTCACCAACGATGACAAAGGTAGCATGTGCCTGGGTATGCTCCGTGCCGATGAGTGGAAACCCTCCTCTAAGATTGAAGCTGTATTGAAGTTCGCACATCAACTACTCGTGGAACCTCAGCCAGATGATGCCGTCGAGGCAGGGATTGGGAACCAGTACAAGCAGGATCACAAAGCTTTTGTGAAGCAGGCGAAGGAGTGGACGAAGAAGCATGCGGCGAAGGCGTAGGCTCGAGTTGGCGCTTTATTTTGCGATTGAGGAACGGATGAATCACGATTTCATGGCTGCATCAGTTGGCGTCTGGACTTTTATAGCGATTGCCTAGCATGCATGTAGCTATGACGAGTTCCCCGAGGGAGGGATAAATCTGGCACATAGAAAGCTATCTTCTGCTTAGCGGATCTCCATTGGCGCTTCAAATATTCCATAGCTCAAAGTTCCACAAATACTTGGACAACCAGGCATAGCCACCCGAAGTTCCCAACCTCAAGCATCGTTACAGGAAGCCTCTAGACAGGTATGAAAGCTCCCGAGAAGGATGCGATTCTACCGTGGGAATAGACGCCGCTACACGCAAGTAAAGTGGACCGTCCCAAAAGCAGATGACTTCTAGAAGAGTAAACATATCAACGCAGAGATCGGCCATGAGTGTTGCAGTGTTAATGTGATCTGCGATGAAAAGGGACCCTCGGCCCCGTTGCTGTGTCTTGACTGCCACCACAACATCAAAACCGAATTATCCACCGCACTTACCGCCCCTGAAAGGATGGATCTCCATCTTGTTGCGCCAGTGTCAGAAAGATACTCCATGGTTTATTTGCCTGACGACTGTCACCCATTGGCAACCACCATCCAAAAAAGCCAAACACCAGGCTATGTACATCTGCAAGCAACAATGGCTATGCAGACTGCCAAGTTCAAACATGTTTCAGTGGTTTCGATTACCGCCAACCCCAGGTGACTTTTCACATTACTCAGCAAGGCGTTCAACATGATTTGCTATCACGCTTTAGATCCACGGACTTAGATCGGTATCCGCCGAATAGGGTTCGAGTTAATGGTTGGCGCGAAGGATGCTCAGCCGCAACCACCAAACAAATGTAATCTCTAAAGGTCGCACAAGCATAATGTCCTGTCTCCTGTCATTGTTGTTGCTCGACGAGGTTTGCACAAATTCTGTCTGCAGGGTCGAGAAGTCTGTCGTTTCCGAAATATTTAGTAATGGCTAAACCCATCGTCGTTGATCCGAGTCAAGCCTGGTATTTTCCCCTCATTTGTGATCAAAATTGCTCGAGGCAACGACTGACGTTCTGACCGATAGGGATGGCGATGATGGTCCGTGGTCTTCTTTCTTCATACGCGTTGGAACTCCAGCGCAGAACCTCCGAGTACTGGCATCAACGACTGTACCAGAGACATGGGTAGTCTTAACGTCCGGCTGTATCGATCAAGATCCCTCCGGCTGTCGTCTCGCTCGAGGCTCACTCTTCAATCCGAATACGTCTACAACTTGGCAAGATCAGGGAATGTTCGCTCTAGGCGTAGAGATGAACCTCCCTTATACTGGGAACTATGACAATGGCGATTATGGCTTTGATACTCTGGGACTAGGACTGCAAGGGAATGACGTGACTGTAAATCACTCAGTCGTTGCAGGCGTTGCTACAAAGGACTTCTTTCTTGGGAACCTGGGTCTAACCCCCAGACCAATCAACTTTACGGAATTCGACAATCCAAAACCTAGTCTTCTTACCAACCTGAGAAATTCAAATCAGATCCCGAGTCTCACGTATGGATACTCTGCAGGGGCGAAGTACCGTAAGAAGCATGCATCTATTCCATTCTTCTAGCTGAACACTCGTAGGTCTCAAAGAAGTCGTTGCAACCCTTACCCTAGGTGGCTATGACGAGTCGCGCTTCGCCCCTAATAACGTATCATTCAATTTCGCCTCTGACATCTCCCGCGACCTTGTTGTTGGTCTCCAGTCCATCCAATTCACCGACCAAAAAAGTACCAAAAATCTCCTTCCCGGCAACGGCATCCTCACCTTCATCGACTCCACGGTCCCCCACATCTGGCTGCCCCTTGAGGCCTGCCTTGCCTTTGAGCAAGCCTTTAGTATCACCTACGACAACGCTACAGACCTTTACCTTGTCTCCGACTCTCAACATAACGCCCTCAAATCGCAGAATGCATCCGTCAGTTTTCTCCTTGGTAACGATGTCCAGGGCGGGCAAACCGTCAACATCACCCTACCCTACGCCAGCTTTGATTTACAACTCACGCAATACTACCCCGGCATTAATCAGACGACGCAATACTTCCCGTTACGGCGCGCCGCAAACGACAGCCAGTATACCCTTGGCCGCACTTTTCTCCAAGAAGCGTACATAACAGTCGACTACGAACGCCTTAACTTTAACGTCTCCCAAGCCCTATTCCAAAACAACATCCCTCAGCAAATAATCGCCATTCCCTCCATCAACAGTACGAACTCTACCGGCCCAGGCAACATAACCAAAGTCCCGCAAACCCCTCCCCCCACCCGCAAACTCAGCGCAGGAGCCACCGCAGGCATCATCATCGCCGCTCTCGCCCTCTGCGCTCTTATTATCGGAGCCTTGACATTCTGGTATCTTCGTCGTCGAAAATCAAGAAAATTACATGATGACACTAGCTCCGACAAAGTTGAAATGGACAGCTCCGGCAATCCAGTAGTAGGCGAACTCTATGCACCCAAAAAACCCGGCCTCGAAATGGAAGGTTCGGATCCCAATCTCGCCCAAGACGATAAATCCGGGAGGCCCAAGTTGGAAATGCAAGGATCCCAGGGCGGGGTGGAGATGGAAGGCAGTCGGCCGCAGCTGGAAATGCCAGGCAGCGAAGGTGGGGCCGAAATGGAAGGGAGCCATGGCGCCGCTGAGATGTCTGCCCATCCGCACCAAGTCTATGAGCTGCCGGCGGATGATGGACTCAGGGAATTGTCAGCGGAGAGGGAGCCGAGGCAGGCACAGTCGAGGAAGGGGTCGGGGAATAGGAGGGGGAGGCAGAGTAATCGGTGGAGTTTGGTGAGGGGAGGGGGGTGAAGTGTTGGATTTTGGTGTATATACAGCTTTTTGGAAACGGGAGATACTCTATGATGCGCGTTTTTGTTTGCATAGCTTGGATGGTGGGGTCGGGTATATTACTTTTAATTCCGTCAGATACTCCAAGGTCTACCACTCGGTCCAATCCTTCAAAGGTAGCTTGGTCTAGACTCAGCGCTTAATCGTCGTTGATTCAGCGGCTGTCTCGTCATAGCCGTGACGGAACAAGGCTCAGGAATGTCTCAGGCACGCTATGGAGGAATGACCCGACTGAGACACGTTTGCGTTTGTTTTCGAACCCTCGGGGAATTCGAAACCATCTCCCCCAATCCTATCCAATCGAAACGAAGCACCGAATCACAGTCCAGCCCTCCAGTGCCTTCTCTTCATCAACTACTTACAACATGATCCCACCACTATCCCCCGTCTCAGTCTCCGAATCTCCCTTCTAGCGGGTTTCCCCCGCCTTTGAACATCAATGGGAGCAGGTTCTGGTGTTGTTATCAGGCAGAATCTTTTTGAGAGGTGGATGGGGGTTCTGGTCGGTTAGTGTCGATGGGGCCAGCATGGAGTTTTTAAGGTGGTGAGATAAGGTTGTGGGTAGCTAGAGAGGGGAAGGGGGGAAGATGGATGTTTTGGTATGCGCGAGCAGAGTTGCAGCTATGGGAGACTTCTAGAAGGGCGAAAAGGTGGACTAGGGGCGTGGAGAAGGGATATCGTGGATGGTAGAATGCTGTGGTAGAGGGGGTGGATAAAGGGGTCGTCGGCAAGAGTGACTCCCTTGTCGTCGTTTCTTCTTCTCTGGTGTGAATAACTAGCAAATCCCAAAGCTCATGAGTGACACCGTGGCAGGGTGTCTATCAAACCACGACCATCGTTGTTGTGACATGGGGTGTTGAAAAGACACACGGCCTTAAGACTTTCCCACACCTTAAACGTGTAAATAAAAAAGAAGTATTGATTGGAACATCGTTTTTAGGGGGGCGAATTTCTTAGCAGGAAGTATTTGAAGATTAGCTTAAGAACGTTTATGCCTGCCATTAGACGAGGGGTTCGCCATTTCCGATGGAAATTGCTCTGCACTGCGTCTTATTAATTAGATATGCACAGACATTTGCCGAGTCTCATCAAAATTGAGTGTAAATCTTCAAATAGTGCAGAATTCGTAGAAATCAGTAGAATCAATTACACTGCACTTCGTACATGATCTGAATTTCATACAGAGCTTTATAGATGTCTCATACAGTGCTTTATACATGCTTCACATGTGATCTACTCAGTGCCCCATATGTGACCTATCCAGTGCTCCATATGTGACGTACCCAGTGCTCCATATGTAGTATATCCAGTGCTTCATATGTGGCGTACCCAGTGCTTCATATGTGACCTATCCAGTGCCCCATATGTGACGTACCCAGTGCTCCATATGTGACCTATCCAGTGCTCCATATGTGGTATATCCAGTGCTTCATATGTGGCCTATCCAGTGCTCCATATGTGGTCTATCGGAAGCCAATGGGGAAGCCAATGGGATGTAGGGGACCCGTTATCGTTATTCCAAGCTCTTCTCCATAACAATAGTTGATGTAGTCCTTTCTTCTATGCGAAACAGGTAAGACGAAGGACTCGATGAAGCTTTACGATGGGGAAGCAAACGGGGGTGTAAATAGGGAAAGCAATGAAGAAGCTAATGAGGTAGGAAGCCATGTAGGAAGCATTGTTTGAAGCACTGTTTGACGTGTGTTATGCGCCCGACCGACGCGTATTTTGAAGCATGTAGGGAGTTCGATAGACAGCTCGATAAGGAGTTTAGTAGGGAGTTTGGTAGGGAGTTTGGTAGGGAGTTCGATAGGGAGTTTGATAGGGCGTTTGGTAGGGAGTTTGGTATCGAGCCATGAAGAGTGCTTTCTATTGAACTAATTAGCATGTGCTATGAAGCATGTACGAAGCATACAGTGTGTACAGATAAACAGGTAAACCGGTAACAAGGTCAATGGAAATTTCAATGATCGGTCAGGTGATTTCCGGTCACCTGATGTAACGCTTGACGTACAACGACTTCAATACTCTGTCAGGGTAGTTGACTATTCTACAATGGGTGATTCATAGAAGGAACAAACCCCACTACCACCCAGAGAGACAATGTGCGATGTCAATCTGACACTATAGAATACCCTATTTTCTTCAGGAAACGCGCCTCTGTTCTCAATCCAAGTTATCGAGTGGCGTAGTGAGCCCAAGCTTGACCACCGACGCCACACTGTCTTCCTGAATCTTAATCGATCGTCCTCGTTTCTGGCACTGTGCGCAAATGCCCTGGTCGACGAATCTAGATATGTACGCATCCCACTCCTGTTGGACGCGAATCTCGTCCTCCGAAAACGGACCCGCTGGATCTTTGCCGGCTTTTATGCGTTCCATTCTTTGTTCCCACAAGCACTCTGGATGCCCCAGCATTACCCAGAGATGCTTTCGTTCACACCAAACGCAGGAAAGGTCTCCATGGAGGATCGGCTGGTAATCGTCCATGAACAAGGCTAGTAAGCTCTCCTCTGTCCATCCATCTTCAAGGTATTCAGCTTCTTCATGTACGAAGGTTTTGATGTCGATCTCAAGCTTTTTGAGGATGGTACGGAACCTGCTAAAAGATTGCGATTTTTGCATCGCCATTGCCAGAGGTGACGTTTCCTTATCTTCAATATCTGAATTGAAAGCTTTGGCCTTGAAATGGAGATTGCCTAACTTTTCATACATCAGCTCAAAGTCGATTAACTTTGTTCTTCGTACATGAGCTCTATCAGGAAAATCGAGCAACCAGACCCAATGGATCATCGCCGCCTCAATGACGGCAGTGCTACAATGCTTGAGAACCTCCATGAATGGTTTTTGGTTTGGAGTTTTGGTCATGGCATCGGTAAGCCTCCATAACCACCATTCGTAGCCAAATAAAAAGGTACTTTGTTTAGCGGTCGAGAGAACCTGCTCCAGGAGCCATACTGACGGGTAAACGAAGTCTGACCCTTTCACAACTCCTTGATCGATAAGCGCTCTATCACAGAAGCTTGAAAGCTGCAGATCCATGCTTGAATTCTCATCATCAATCTCTTCACCTGCGCTTAGGAATACTCGAAAAGTCTCGATCTGTCTGTGCTCTTTCTGAACGCCGAGGAGTGAGTAATCCTGGTCAGACGTGTAGACAGCGCTCGAAAATGGTGTTCGGTGGAGAACGTCAGAACACTGTCTGGTGGACCGGATGGGACAAACTTACTGTTGCCAAGCAATCCATTTTGTTGCAGAGCGATCAGCTCCTTCCTGTATGAGCAAGCCACACAGCTGTGGATGGTAATTTGCCGCGGCAACCTAACTCAATCATTACAACCCACTATAGTGAAAGGCAAAATATCAAGAAGGGAGACGAGTTGTAGAATGAAAGACACTCGACTAACGTGCAATGGAGTAGCCCCTTCCGAATTGATATCTCGGACTGAGGCCAACCCCTTCGAGAACAGCGTCCTTACTCCGTCAATGTTTCCACTTTGGCAAAAGTCGAAGATCAACGCAGCGTCTGGTGCAAGCTGAGTCTTGTCAGCGCTTTCCAGCAAGACAGTTGGACTATGCGAAAGCTCCAACAACAAACATACATTGAAAGACTTTAATACATGATTCCACCCGGCATGACTTGATCGTGCCACTTGTACGTGGATTGCGTAGGCCATACCGAACTTGACGAGCCACGCTGATGGAACGAGCCAGAACGAGGACTCAATAATGTAATCTCTACGCTGATGGCTGTTCGCCTTGTCAAGCGAGGTTCCGTATCCCGGACGGAGGATACGATACGCTTGCGATGAACAATGGATTTGCCCAAATATTGTGGAGAGTGTCGAACCCGCTCTAGCAACGCATTCGCGCTTCCATGGCCGTGAACCGGTTGAGCACGATGGCGCCCCAACTGGGATTCTAGATTTTTCACCGCCCGCTGATTCGGTCTCCGACCCAGCGAGATCCTGTTTCTCTGGTAAGCTGTCAAGCGTGCTACGTACTGCCTCTCGAAGCTTCCTTTCTAATTGCGAACGCATGATTGGGTTCGCCCACGATGACGATACTCGACGTATTTCCCGAAATACATCCTCCAGATAGTCTTCACGATTGGTATAGTACGCGCTAATAATCTCACTTTGGTAGGATGTCTGAGCTTGCAAGTTCTCCAATGCGTGGGTTACATCTGATAGAGCTTGTTGCTGAGACTCATGGTGTTCGAGTTGAAGGCGTCTGGAATTTTATATTCAGTCGTAGTCGTGGTTGTAGAATCTCTACCTTCAGCCCTCTTGACGCCTACAATCACATTAAACTTACCTCGCTGATTCCTGCCGTGCCATAATTAAAGTGATCTTTGCTTGCTCCAATCGCTCTTGGAATTTTCTGATTTTATCACCCTTCTTGACCGCTCTCACTGCGGTCCAAGTTCGCCCCAGTGGGCTTGCAGAGGTGAAGCCAGGAACGAGATCCTCCGCAATGGAATTAAGAGCACCCACATGCTGCTCGCATTCAACAAGAGCGGCAGTGAGTACTGCATCCTGCTTTGTTTGGGGATTTTCGCGCCAGATATTTTCGAGAATAGAAGACACTACCGACAAACTGGCGTTAATCGACTCGATTTCCTTTGGAGCTTCTTTGAGCGAACCAACGAACTCGTGGCTAGATATATTTGGAATTAGCAACCTCCTGATCCTTCAAGGTTCTCGAGAGCCTCAAAGATTTCCGCAATTTACAGTCTGTTCACGCTATCTACCAGCTGTATTGCCAGAGAGGCTACAGCAATGACGCCCGAAGCAGCCGACAGACCGTCCATTCTTCGAGACTAGTATGACAAACGTAAGGGTAGATTCGTGACAACAATCAGGACCGTCGTCTTCTGGCTTGTGATCCGGCTTTCACGCTACTTGACAGTCCCATCTCGCGGCTTGAAGTGATACTGGAACGATATAGAATTATTTTTGAGCGTGGAGGTGTAAAGCGTGCGTTTTCGGGAAGACCAAAGTACATAGAACGTCTAAAGCATGAGTCCTTAGATCTATAACCTACCTACCTTATAGACAGCGCATACTCCACTATTACTCTTTTCTCAGCAGAGCTTCATAACAAAAGATACGAGTAGTCTGAAACAAGAAATCCCTCATTTGTTTAAGCATAAGTAACGCGACCTCGCCTACCGACGAATCACATTCTCAAACTCATCCGACAATCTCGAACTGTATCAATTCCTTCAAGATCTCACAATTCGATAGCAAAAGAGCGAATATGCGTCAGAAGATAGCTCGAACTCTCGACTCGTCGATTTCGTAGAATCTTGCGAAATCTGACAACAACAAATTTTGTCACTAAACTGCGAAATTATTAAAGAGAAATTCTTGCATACGAAGACAGAAGAGAGTCCACGTATTCACTGATGCTGAAGAACATGCTCATCAACTCACAGACGAGCCACTTGTTGATGAAGAGATGAGAATTATAGCAATAAATATTGCGGTATAGATGAGTTTCGAGTGAAATTTTCGGCATGTTCGTTTTGAGAAAGTTGTGTTGCCATTCTGGAGACCTACGACTGCCTAATTGTTCACTTGTGATATATGGCAGCTTGTGTAACTTTCCATATTTAGAAACGAGCAACATAGTCATATGGACTAATAGAAATTTCAGTACGAATATTAGTTTTGCGTACTGGCTTTTTCGTCTCATCATGATGGAAGGAAGGGGTTTGCGACAATTTTGACATTGAAGCTGGCATTTCATTATCATTTCTTCATTCGTTACAAGTCTTGAAATACTGACAAACACCTCTTAGGATTGAGCGGATCTTTGGCGCCATAAATTCATGTATTCTTGGAGTTGGTATTATCCATCTGTCAGCTTCTCATGCTACAACAACGGGATGGCCCCTTCCATGAGGTCCGTGATCCTGCGATATAGAAAAGGCATAGTTGACTTCTCTCAAACCCCAAGAGCCTCCGCCATCCTTTCCGAGCCTCGTCTTGTAACCTCAGACTCTCTCTCAGTTCTGCTGCTTGTTGCAGAACATGATTTCTTGCTGCCTGGGTATGATCCAACTCAGCAATCCTAGCCGACATAGCTGCGTTTAGGGACGCTGCACAAGGAATTGGGATGAGGGTGGGGTAGGTGTTTTCGACCATCTCCATAGTTTCATCTTTGGTTTCATCGACGACTGCAGTGATGACGACTGCTGCGAGTAGAGCAGTGGAATTTGGTGTAGGAGGTATTGTGGGGCGCGCGACGGGAGCCTCTGCCATTTTCAAATAAGTGCCTTTGATGGTAGTGACGGACCACAAGAACAAATCCCGTATCCACAATAGTAGAGGAAACTCTAACGTGAACCCTCACGGTAGGAAGGCTTGATGATCTTCGAGTCCGTTCTTGGGCAATGTACGACACTACAATGGTGAGGTTTGATGTCGTGGGTTCACTATATAATTTTGAACAGAGCTAGACCCAAAGGAGATATGGGAAACATTCTCGTAAGCACATTCGTCCACTAAAATACTCACCACTGCTCATCTAAGGGCATCTACTTCCGTAAATGGAACGGTAATGAAAAGCAGCTACTAGCCATAGCTCCTTTTTATCAGGGCTGAGATTGTGAATTACTACATGTGAAAGAACCAAGTAAGTAACCAACCTCTTGCAGTGCAATGGCAATTTCCAAAGAATCGTGATGCAACCCTAGATTTATGACACGGGTTCAATTACTGACACTATTTTCCCAGGCAACAAGATATGAGGGAGCTGATTAAAAAGTGGGAAGGAGATTTTCATGTTTTAATAGAAAAGATAACTATTAGACGATCATTATAGGAAACAATTTAGGGGAGATTTCCAATACAATCGAGCATCGAGATCTCTTCACTCAGTATGAATATGAGGGCTATCAGTTGAGATTTAAGATTATGGGTGCCCAAGACGAAGATCAGCGTTTCAGTACTCTTAAGATGAAGGTTAACATATCGTTGTATGCGAAACCTGTATCGTTTTCTAGGATTTGCCAAGAGCCCCAGCAAATTTAGTGGCGAATCTCCAAAAAGTGCAAAATAAGAACCAGATTTGTAAAATCAACCTCACTGCCCCCCCGATGCTTCATATGTGGCCTACCCAGTGCTCTATATGTAGTATATCTAGTACTTCACTTCAGTACATTCAGTGCTCCATATATGACCTATCCAGTGCTCCATATGTAGTATATTCAGTGCTTCATATGCAGTATATCCAGTGCTCTATATGTGGTATATTCAGTGCTCCATATGCAGTATATCCAGTGCTCCATATGTGACCTACCCAGTGCTTCATATGTGACCTACCCAGTGCTTCATATGTAGTAATTCAGTGCTTCATATGTGGTCTACCCAGTCTTGGTATACGAGGACACGAGGGTAGAAAGGCATATAGATATATTTGACTGAACCATCTAGTAGGTAGAGCATACTGATGAAGAAGGAAGGAAAGAAGTGGGCGAAGGGTAAATACCCATCCACTAGCGCCGGATCAATGCGGAGATTACTAACCACAGGGGTAACAGTATCGTTCCCTGTTTCCAACATTTCCAACACCCAGTGCCTCATATGTGACCTATCCAATGCTTCATATGTAGTATGTTCAGTGCTTCATATGTGGTATATTAAATGCTTCATATGTAGATATGTGACCTATTCAGTAAGTCGCATAAGAGGCACTGGGTAGACCACATATGAAGCACTGGGTAGGCCACATATGAGGCACTGGATATACCACATATGGAGCACTGGATAGGCCACATATGAAGCACTGGGTAGGCCACATGAGTACAGCGTAAATCCGCCTCCTTTAGGGAGTATCGCATCAACCCATAGCGACAACGTAGATGCAATCTAAATAAGGCAAACTCTGATCTTGCAAGGTACGAGTACAATGGGGAGCCGTCGTGGTAACGAGTCATCTACTCAGCAGCTCTCCATCCAGTATCTGATGCTTACCGGCCCAGCTAGTTGAAGAACACAATTACTCGTTTGTGATCTGTTTCAGACGCTGGGATAAAATCAGTGCCCTCATATAAAGATGGTGCAGGGGGCACGAGGCTTTTTGCTGGTTCAAGGTATGTACTGTAGATAGGTACCTTACCTCGTTGATTGTAGTAAGGGAGCAAAGAAATCGAGCGTAGTAATGTTCTCCACATAATGATCAAGAATCCTACTCGCTCTGAACTAATTCCGAGTATCACAAGTTCCCAAAGTGGCTTCACGGCGTTCCAGGAGGGCAGTACGCTATACCATTTAGGCAAAAGTAGCATCATGCCAGTCTCGAAATGGCAGAAAACTGCCCAAAGTGAACGATATTGTACTTATATGTTAATAACACTTTCTTTCTCATTCCCTCAGAGCGTCAGTGGTTTAGTGGAAAAGTTCTCCCCCTCTTCCTCCCCCTCCTTCTCTTCTCCTAACTAACCATGCTGCACAGATTCGTCGGTAAGCGTCTCTGAAAATCGCATCCAACCATCATCCGCTAAACATTATTCGCAGTTGCCAGTAACATTCGACGAGCCGGGGGTTCGATTCCCTCCTGACGCATTCCCCTCTTTTTTTCGTATTATTGAATGAGTTATCAGAGTGAAGAGGGAATGCTTCTATTTCTTTTTCTTTTTCTTTCTGGCTGCTTTGGGAAATTGTGCTGCCATGTTGGGAAGTGCTTTATATCACCTATACCGTCGTGTTTAAGGTAGGCACCTCATCGACCTTTCCCCTTCTTCCGATCTACCTCATCCGCACGCGTCACTGCCCTTCTCTTCCGTCCCTCAGTCTTTCAAATGCCAACAACCACCCCCTTTCTGTATTTCACCAAGAAAATGTTTCTATACACATCTGACCTTTTTTGTTAAAAGTTTACTGGGCAAGAATCATCAAGCATTTCAAATTTTTGAAGACGGTATGATTTGTTATTTTGGTTGGGTGTGTCGATTATGATTTCAAAGCATGAGCGAAAGGGTGAGGCGTTTGTTCTATGCAATCAGCAACGTACACGGGCTTGTCGCTTCCCCGAACAACGACAGTGATCATCTCACGCACAGCACACATCCTCACTGTCACATTCGTACTGCAATGATAATGCCAATGATCTATCAACCCCTATCGCATGGTTCCTAGCTACAACCAATCCCCAATCATAATGCTTTCTCAAAAACACCCACGCCACGCCCTTAGCCCTCATTCCCAAAGCATTGCAATCTATCCCGTCGCTAAACCGAGTAACAACAGCAAGGCGCAATCAGGGGTATCCTCACACGAAACACGCTCAAGTGACGGTGTACCCCCCATCAACACGCAAATCCGCCCCAGTAACGTACCCGCTCGCCTCACTCAGCAGAAAAGTGACAGCGCCCATGAGGTCCTCTGGCTGGCCCATTTTGCCCTGGGGGATCAGGGAGATCCAGTGTTTGTAGAGGTCAGGGTTGTCATCGAGGATCTTCTTGGTTCTGGATATTGTTAGAAGGGGGCTGTTTTACAGAGAAGGGGGGAAACGTACAGTGATGTCAACATATACCCCGGACTAATCACGTTCACTCTAATTCCCGCGTGCGCCCACTCGACGGCCAGACTACTCGCCAGATGCCTCACCGCCGCCTTGGCCGCGTTGTATGGGGCTTGCGGCTGAGGCACATTGACCACAGCGCCAGACATGCTTCCGATAAACACCACCGCGCCGGACGCCTTGCGCTCCATCAGATGCTTTGCGACGGCAATGGCGAAAAAATAGGTTCCGTCGACGTTGACGCCCCAGAGCTTGCGCATACGGTCTGGAGGGTAAGCGATGGCGTCAAAGTTTTCGGTGAAGCCGGCGGATGTGACAAGATTATCGATTTTCCCGTGGTCGGAGATAATTTCGGCAATGGCAGCGTTGACGGAGTCGGGATCCGAGACATCAGCGTAGTGAGCAGTGACCTTAGGGATCCTTGGGGGGGTTAGACGGGTTCGATGATCAGGGGGAAGATCATACTTCTCAGCGCCCGGGTTCTCTTCGACAAAGTGTTTCATGAGCTCCTTGGCTTGTCGTTTACCTTCCTCCTCTATATACTGTTAGCAAGCGCCAATGATAGAGTGCTTTCACTTGCTATTCAGATCAACAATCGCAACATCAGCGCCACTAATCACACAAGCCTGGCTCATCACAAGCCCTAATCCCCTCGCCCCACCCGTTACAACCGCCACATTGCCCTCCAATGTAAACGATGCAAGAGTTCTCTTGAAGTGTAGGCCACCGCGCCCTTGCACCGGAGTGCTAGGCGGCAATTCATGCTCCTGCGGATACTCAATTGATACCTTGTTGTCAGTACGCGAGAAGCTTCCTTCATGGTCAGCATCTCCTTCGAGCGCGGTGGCGGCAGCGCTCCTCTCGAAAATTGAACGCTTGTCTTCTTTGTAGAGTTTCGCTGTGCTGGTGAGGGGACGGATGATATTTATGGATTTGGAAGAGGTGAGGCGGGTGGATGTGATGCGAGGGGTGCTGGTCGCTGCGGCGATGAGGCTTGACGACCGACCGACGACTCGTGCGGAGAACATGATGGGCGGTACAATGCGAACGATGTGTATTGTGAGAATTGGTGCTTTGGATTGTTGCGGTTGCTTACTTCGGGGTTTGAGGTGCAGCTTACTCTACCGGCTGAACCTCAATGGTTTTATTCTGAGGATGACGTTGTGTTGATCACCAAAAGTGACGGGAGCTTGTGGCGGGCCTACGTGGGATTCATGCCGAAAACACTGTGTTGATTAATGCTGTTGGAAACAACGGAAAGTGTTCAGCAACTCATGTCAATTCCAGAGTGTTGTGCTTTGTGTTGATGCTCTTTGTGTTGTTTTGTCTAGGAGCTACAAATCTACGCTTCTACGGGGAGCTCGGGCGGGTGCCCCCCTTTGCCTTAGCTTTACTGTTCGGGACTGGCAATTGTGTATGGCGCTATATAGTTCATCTCAGTCATCTTTTCCACATCAAAATGGAATTGGGCATCTGACCGGAAAAAAGGAGGGGAATTCATAGTAAGGTATTTGGACGAGGTCATGCAAACTCGGAGACGATGTCCGATCTCGTTATTATTGGATATTCCCATTACCTTGGCTCCTGAAGGAGAGTAACTGGTACCAACCCCCAATTTCTGGAACTGGTAACCAATTGATGCTTCAACTGACATCCAGCCCCTGCGTCTCGAACGAAGCCGCCAATCACCCCACGTGCCAACTGCCCCAGAAGGCCGGGGAGCCAACACTTGTGTCGCCAAGCAGCTACGCAGTACAGAAGAGACACAAAGTTCCGATCGTGTCTTTCATCTTGAACAGAGGGAGCTGCTTGAGCTTAATGCGAGCGTCACGCGCGGCGGGGTTGGGCGCTGAGTTACGTGAGACGATATCCGAGAAAAGCCAACCCTAAGATTGAAATCCCTGTACACGCCCTTTCCGCTCAAATCAATAGTATTGCCCATAGCCATCCATTTCATTCTCGTCCATCAAATCCCATTTCTTCGCCGTCAACTTCCTCGCTTTCCTGCCAGGTGTCTTGACCTCTGCTTTACTCGGCGTCTTCGCGTTTATCGCACGCTCATCATTCTCATCAACTTGTGCATCAAGCTTGCTCAAGATTGGCCCGAACTCATCTTGTCCGGCCCTTGTGCTCAGCGGCGCCTTCTTTGCTGACCTAGTGGGTGATTGCGATCGCAGTTCCCGCTCCAAGCTCTCGAGCTTGCGGCGCAGAGCCTCGTTTTCCGTTTCCAAGTCTAGGGCGTATTGGTTCGGAGACGGCGGGGCGTCTTCGTGGATGTGAATGCCTTTGGACAAGATTTCCAGTTTGCGGTCGAGGTGCTCGTCGTTACGATCCGCCTGTTCAGTGTCAACCCATTGGCTCTCTTACTTCCTTCAGAAACATACCTCTTCTCCCCAAGCTCCCATCCACCTCCTCCTCTCCTCCACCAACTTCTCCTCCATCTCCCCCCAACACTCCTCCCGTACAAATCCCTCAATTTCTTCCGCCTTCTCTTCTGCCCTCTGCCAACCCTCTTCCGCTTCCCTCCTCCTCCCCTCCTCTTCACTCAACCTAATATTCAATATCTCCACTTCCTCACCTAAGCGCGCGATTTCGGAAAAGGCCATTTCCAGAACAGCACCGTCGTCTGTGCATCCTGGATTAATAGGCGAGGTACGTCCGCTTGTGGTTTGTGTTTGGGGTCTATGGGATGTAGAGGTGGATGATAGGATGGTGCTGGAGACGGAAGGGATGCGTGGAACGGTGACCTCGCGAGCGAGGGCGGAGTAGCGCAGTATTTGGGATGTAGCGTTGAAGTCGCCAAGGGGGTCTGCAGTGACTATCATAATTGCTTTTTGAGCGTTGCGGTGGTGGGTAGGGGGATGCGTTGTGTGGTGAGAGGAGGAGGGGAAGGAGTTGGAGAAGAGGAGCTCGGTGAGTTTGCATTGGCGGAAGGGGACGATGGAGGGCTGTTAAGGGTCAGCAAGCGTGATAGAGAGGATTGTATGGAGTACTCGCTTTGGCGCCGTCGTGGTAGTCGCTTTGCATTTGGAGGCATTGGCCTAGATACATTAAGCTTTCGTTGATTTTGCCGGCTTCAGCAAGAGTAGCTCCGGCCGTTTTGGCATTTCTCGCACGCTCGGAACCTATTGTGTCTTCAATGAGCGCGTATCCTAGTTGTTGTGGGATTAATCATCGTTATGATGCTTACCAGCCAAGTCAACAATTGTAAGCTGTGCTCCACTCCACATACTTGCCATGCCTCCCCTTGCTCTCTTCTTTACCTCGATGCAGAAGAATCCATGACTTCTTGAACTCACACTATTACTTCCAGTCCCAGCAACTCTTCGTTCAACCAGTCCGGTTTCGAGCACCATAAGTGCCTCTTCATAATTCCCACAGACAACCTTTCGAAGCCCAGCAACCACTTTTCGATCTGGTGATGCCTCTGTGGATTTAAATAAAAGCGGCCGTCGACGAAGGTCTTTCAGATTTCGAGAGTGGGAGAGGAGATCGAAGATTCGGTCATTGTACACTTCGTACATGGACACAAGAATCGCATATTCGGTGTTCGAGTTGACCGGTACGGACAGATCGCTGATGTCAGGGAAATTTGGAAGCGCTGAGGGCCGCTGGGGGAGGTTGCGTCTAGGTACGCCTGGAACGAAATGTGGATCCTGTAGAGTATTGCCGAAGCGCAATTTAGCTTGTTTTCTTGTTACCCTGGGGGTATTCCAGAAGGGCAATTGGGATGGTTGGGGCCGCGTTCCCTCCTCAATGCCCTGGGAAGGCACTGCTACCATAGACTTCCCATACGATCTATCTTCTGACGGGGGCGAAGACCCAACATCAAGACTTAGGATTGACCACTGGCTATAAAGCCCGGATGTAGCAGAGGGTTTTGCGGACGAAGTAGAAATTTTGCCTACCATCATAGGTGTGGGGGCCCGCGAGTTATTCCGCGACTGCAGAGCATCTCCGTACATGCTATCGAGGAAACTCGAGGCCGAGAGTATCTGTCCTTCCGAACCATCCGCTGCATTCAGGGACGAGACTAATGACGGACTGCTCGTGGGATAGAGTACATGCGTGTCAAGAGATCGGTATAGGAGATCAACTGATAATTGCGTAAGGCCGCGTTGTGATTTCGACCCCAGGGTGGTATGGCTCTGCGATCAATCAGACCCTCTCCTGCTTTGTTATCAACGAACCGTGTCCCCGAACCTTGCCCGAACCCGTCACCCCCAAAGTAGCAACCAGACCATCTCTCCCTTCACCAAGCACACCTTCGACGAGAGGTACAACCCCAGTGCCGCGAAAAATATCCAACTGTGATGCTTCCTCCTCAAAAACTTTGGTAAACGCAAACTTCTCCACCGCTCGTTTTCGTGAGTCGCTTGGTGGGTGTATCGTGATATATGTAGGCATTCCATCCGGAGAATCTGGACATGACGTCTCTACCGTAAGATATCGCTCAGGAGGTGGTAGAAGAGGGTAGAGTGATTGCTGGGTCAATTGAACTAGTGGCGATGGTAGAGGGCGGAGACGAAGGTAGACTTGGAAGAGCGACGTTGACGATGGTTTCGGAGGTGGATCCATGTTCGCGATGACTGTTAGTAAGATAGACGGAGGCCTCTGCGATTTGTAGAGTGTATTAAGCCTTCAGTGTTCATGCATCTATTGCGATATGGTGGCTTCCGATGGCAAGGTTTACTTTCGCTTTGTTTTGAACCGAATCACCGGTTGGCAGGGCAAAGGTGCACAGACCAAGACGTTTAAGGTACAGAAGCTAGTGAAGCCCTACCCGTCGGTTAGCGACACGTGGAAATTTTCGATATTCACTGGAGTTTGAATGAACCCTCATGAATGAGGGCGGCGCAAACACAATCATGAAGACCCGTTCAAGTAACACCTTTGGCAATGATCAGTTTTACATGTAAATCAAAAAGCAAGCATACATCACCTCTGTAGTAGATCTAGGGCAAATAGTGTGCTAATTTATCACGGCAAGGATTTTTCTTCTCTGACTGTTTCGTCTACTCGAAGGTTGGCTAAACATCTTCCGGAAAGGTAAAAGCTCAGAAGCGTACAGAAACATGCCTCAATCCAACTCACCAAATGCTGGAGATGGAATCGAGGGTCTCGAAAATGCCTGTGCCAATTGCAAGAAGCCCCAATCAGAGCTCTCGATCCCTCTCAAGCGCTGCGCAAAGTGCCAAAACATGCAATACTGCTCACGGGAATGCCAACTTGCCGACTGGAAAAGCCATAAGAAAAATTGCACCGCCCTCAAAGCCGCGTCTGGCGGCCAAACCAACTTCAACGCCATGCCCAAAGCCGTGGGAGACTTTTTCAAAACCCTCGTCAGTGACACCTACCTTCACTCCTTCTCAGAAGCATACGCCTACCAGCAACTCATCGACTGCTACCGTATGCGTCTCGAAGATGACAGTAACTTCGCTAATGATGAGCGGGGGATTTACGCCGGAGAAGACCCGAAGGTGGATTTCCGTCGCTTTCTAGATCTGGCGGAAAGCCGGCGTGGGTTGTTGCCGAAATGGTGGACGCTGGAGAAGAGAAGCGCGTGTGAGGACAAGGCGCAGGATACGACACAATGGGCTGATATTGGGCGTCGTGTCAGCAAAGGCGGTATTATTGAGCATTATGGGGAGGGCGATATGCCAATGAAGTTGAGGTTGTTGGCGGAAAAGGTTTATGGGAATAAGGTCGACATGGGTTTTTAGTATTTGCGACGTATCGTGCGTACCTGGCCGCGAGTTATGGGTAGTACGCTTGGACCTTCCAGAGCTATTTCTTTCGTCAGGTGACAGTTAAACGGTAAAGAATACGAATAATTGGCATGCTCGATGGTACTACGAGTGCGCAGTCGTGGTTAGTAGTGGTGTCAGCACGTAGTCACACCTCAGAGGGGCCAATCTTTCAAGAAGTAATCGCTTTTCGTTCTCTATCAAAGGTGACCACTCGTAAATATGTTATTCTCCTTAATCGTCTCCGTAGCTTTTCTTGCTGAATTCGATCTCGACCCATTGCACAACTCCCCCGAAAGCCATGCCCTCTAGTCGCCGACGAGAGAGAAACAGCTGTCATGAGTATCTATGTACAAGATATACACCTCGAGTATCATCATCTGGTATCAACATGCTGCGAATCTCAAACCAGTCCCATCGGCGCCATGGCTGATGCAAAAGCCGAATTAGTAACTCCAATTTGATGCAGAAACGCCAAACACGTGTACCCATGGTATCACCACTGTTTGGATGGAAGACTAGGAGACCTGTCATCCTTTCCAAACATGACATCTTCCGCCTTCCTAGTGATCCATCCAAACCACGGCTCCACTTTGACCGCCCATGCGTATGATGTCGACAATAGCGTAGCAAAAAATATTGGTAAAACAATAGCAAAGGTCAACAATCCTGGTTGAGGGTACCTCATGTACTGCTTTCCATCGTCTTCTACTCTCTTAAGGTCTTGCTGGGCGAAGAGAAGCCAAGCCAGGGTACTGCGCATAAAAGATCCGTGGAGAAGATAGAATGGAAAGCTGATTTGCCCAAGAAACAATAACCATGAATGGCTCAATGCTCGCCGTAAATCATGGACCAGAAGTAACAAACCACGACTGCCAGCACTCGAAATCGAGGTGTAAGGTTGATGGTCAATAACAAGATGGCGAATACAAATAGAGACCCTTGTAGAAGGTATATGAGAGCCCATTGTGGCTGATCGTAAGGATACGATGGTTCATACAACCAAGTTGTACGAACAGCTGATACTAGATCCTCAACTGCCTTGCTCCAATTGACGCTTGGACTTGGACTGGTGACGTGAAGCCAATAGGCATCTGAATTCTTCGCTGTCTCATAAGCCCCAAACTGAGTGATGAACCAGCTGACTGGCAGCAGTCGCGGGAAGTATTAGCCGAAATGGCCAACTAAAGGAGCTAATTGCAAGGCTGGATAAAGCTGTCTCAACACTGCCCGATCGAGCCAGCTGGATCGTTTTCAAGGCGTTGAAGAAGCCGGAGAGGATGAAGAACAAAGCGACCCATGCAGGCCCTTGGGATAAAATTCGGAAGATAGGTCTTTGCATCAATGAGGAAGGGCCATTATCGCTGTCGGCAGGTCTGACAATGTAACGAGCGAAGGCAAGGGTCATGTGGTTGCACACGACAAAGACGGCGGCAATGTCTCGAAGGCCCTATGGCAGCGGTTAGATCCAAGGCACTTCGGCATTAGGAAAATAGGGAACCATAAATTAGCCCAGTTGCTGTCTTGAAATGTTTTATGGTACTCGCTCTCTTCCAGAACTGGCTTCTCATGAAGTAGATGTCCAGCATCCATGACTAGCGCAGCCGTCTATTTCGACATGGTTGAGGTTATGGATGACCGCGAGAGAAAAAGCCTACAAGGTGCAGAGAAGAGGAGGACTTCTGTGGGGAAGGTAAAGACTTAAGTGAAAAGATGAGACAGATGTTAAAACCAGACTCATTGCCGCGCTACAGTCGCGCATCTGTAGACAGAGTCCGTTTCGGAGTAGTCGGATTATGACTTAGTTCATTGGCCTTGACGAAGATCCTCCACAACTTTAACACTCTTTGTTCTCGAAGTTTACTACTTGCCAGCAAGTTAGAATCAACAGATTGCCCAGGTCGATCTTTAATCTCCGAAGGCAGGGATTTTGTCGTTGCTCAAATGGATTTATATTAGGTCTTAGGAGGCAGTCAAATCAGTGTTCAATTAGCACACCCGTGAGTGGGAGAACTGAGATGTCTAATTGGCGTAGCCTCTTGCGTTGACCATCCGCGACAGTGGGATTGCACAACACCTTGGACGACCGAGGAGACATGGAGCTTGCCATTGGCTCTGGAGCATGAACGTTGTAGCCATAGGAAAGATGGTCGGAAATGCGACCAATACCTTGAGACCCGGAGCGAGCGCTTTTCCGGCATCTCGTCGTCATAACGGATCAAGTTCTGGTAATAAAGGGCAACATCCGAAATATGTAGAATATCCACGACTCCATGTCTAAGTTGTGTGCGACGGTGGATCGCAAAGATGGGCGTTTAAAGTCTACTGCTGCATCGAAGGCAGTCCTCTCATCAGCAAACTGGTTGTCATGCATCCTGAAGTGATTAGCGCAGCAATTCTGCGTCTGGTTCATCTTCTTGCGTCACCTGTTTCGTCTTTAGATTTCTGCAGTAGGACGTGTTACGAGTCGGCAAAGGCGGCGCTTCTGGTCACTTCGCCGCAATCCTGCTTTTGCAGACTAGTAGGGAGTCCTGTACCTAAAGTAAGGATTCCGTATCCTCTATATCCTTATCCTCCCTCAGCTTAGTAGGTAGTCTTCGAGGTCAAGACATGACTACCAAATACTACGGTAGGTTCATATAGTACTCGGGTAGATAACTGGTTCGTCGAGTCAACCTGTTGGTGGTGTCGTAGTAATCTACTAGTCTTGATTACGACTCTCCAGTTCACCTCAACGCCTGGACGTCGCTCACCACCCAACTGTCTGGTAAGTAGTTGGATTTCTGGCATTGATATAGATATACCTCGTAAATGCAATCAACTCCATAGCATCGAAAGAGCCCAAATGGGCCGTGTATTGCCGATTTGTGTAAGTTCAATTAGGCACGTTAACCTTCATTCTGAGAGGGGCGCGGCTCCCTGTTGAGTACTGAGAGACAAGCACATGCATGTTTCCCTTATTTGGTAGATTTAAGTCTTCCTGCCTGCAAACAATAGTACTCTTTTAATGTTCGATAGTGAGTATCAACACATTCCCCAGCGACTTCTTCGAGGCTTGCCTTGTAGCCCTTAGCATCTCCTGTTATAGGCATACCCGTCACGTATAGGATGCCAGTTCAGTTGCTATGAAGCCAGCACTCAGAAAGTGACAGTTCGTTGCAATCTTGGGGAGTTATGGTGCTCCACGAAACGGCCAAGAGGCAAGCCACCTGGGAAAGTGCGTATGATGCCTTGTAGCATTATTACAATTAGCATTGCCGCACAAGATGGTCCACAGCTGGTAATTTAAACAGCGTCATATCTGAACTAGTAACGGCTTTTTGCTCGACTGCTCCTAAAATCAATATGAGCACCTAAGTCCAGCGGAATTTAAATGAGAATTGGCCAATCGACCTCATGAAAGGTATTGGTACTCAGCCATTCATCGTCGATGGTGATGCGGGCTTCTACCTCTTGCCAATGTTGGTTCTTTCCAATGTTCTCGATAATTTTTCTTTGTGACGGTTTTTGGAGGAGTTCAATGTTCTTGTGGGCTGATACAACTAGTCTTGACGTTACCGTAACATCTGATACTCGGTTTCTGCTAGCAGTGTCTTGATCCGAATGGTTTCCGATGACCAAGCCAGCTGTCATTTAGCGACCTGCAGACGCTTGCCTTGGACCAACGACGAGTCGCTTGGTTCTGATTCCATCGAAGCTTCGTAGCTTGTGCCCGCACTTGTAGATATGGTCAGATTGTAATGTCGAAACGATGCTCTCAGTTTTGACTTGCATGGGGCAAGGTTGCGAACTGTTGAAAACGCCATAGACGAGCCGAATCTTCGCCGAAAAGGCTGATATCTCTACGGGTTTTTCTCGAGATACTTGAAAGTCCATTGGAAGGCGAACTCGGCGAGGGTGGTAAAGGTAGCTGCACTTGTAGCAACAGAAAAGATGTCAGCCGTTTGTAGTTGGAAGGGTTAATTTGTCTTGAAAGGCTACTATCAATTTAGGAAGGCTCATCATAGTTGAGACATGACCATTGCCTGAATACAGCGTACATCTGACCTTTCAAGCAGAGTTATAAAATAGAGAGATCAGGATAAAGTGGGTTCGTTGAACTGATACGTACGACTGTATTTATCATAACTAGCACATATGAAGGAAATAGTTATTGTGCCTCGCTCGTGTTCAATTCTCTATTTTTAGGAGACAGGGCATAAAGATCAAATTCATGAGCGATGCCTTTTATACAATTACAGTAGCGCTTGGCTATGGCAAAATCACTGTAATACCATTAGTTGTACACTTATATTTCTCCCATCGGATGACTGGCAGCCCTGGTAAATGTTAAAGCATGAGCCTACCACTCTCCATGTTGAGCAGATCATCCACAATTGGAGCCGCCCTCTTTTGCAACAGATCGCCCTTGTTCGACCAAGTTTTTTATCCAGCTTCATCAACCGCTGACTCGGCATCCCGCCGCATCAAGCCCTGGAACCCTGATACGACTCCTTCAACGTTCTATAAGAAATGAAAATCAGCAACTAACAGATCATAGCTAGCTCGTATGGATTTGCTGTCTGCAAGCATTCAAGACGGACCACAAACTTTGCCTTTCTTGAGTTAAAGAGAATGAAAATAAGGTGGAGAGTAGAAGTAATGTACTTCCGTAGAGAGTAAAGTAATCATAATGTAGACACGACGTCACCAACCGTATTCTCGGTTCGGCTTTTTGGTCTCGCCGCAACCGCAATCTCCCACTCCCCCAGCAGATTACGAGTACCTGTATTGCAGGCTTGCAGCGAGAATTCGTCATGCACCTGTTGCTGCACTTCAGCCGTTCTTTGTGGCCTCCCGTGTCGGCATCGTGTCAGATCCAATCGATCCCCTCTCGATCGTGCAGAAGTGTACAGTGATCCCGGAAACTGGCCCAGAAATTTGGTGAAGACTGAAGAACCTACGTTCCGAACTCGTTTCGGCCCCACCGAAATTTCACGGAGTGCGGGCACAGCATGTGCGAAGGATCCAGGACGCGAGAAGCAAGCAGGTCAGCCTGTTGCTATCGGGAGACCGGCGCTTGGCTGCTGAACCACCATAGTCTTCGATAACCTTTGTCGTGTCCTGTAAAAGCTAGGCAGGATCATGGGGCGTGTTGACGAAGAAAGCCTGTCATTGATCAGTCCACAAGGCACCGCGAAGACTGTCGGGAAACCCTTGGAGAAGCAAAAGAGCCTGACGAGAATGTTGTCATCCAGGTCTGGGAAGCGATCTAGGTCAAGACCGCCATCTCCACCACTCGACGAGCCACAAGCACCTTCACCAAAGGTACCTGTCCAGTTCCTGCCTCCGTCACTGAGACTGTCGTCGGACCTTCCAAGGACACCGCCTACAAGCGTGCAGGAAAGCAACAGGCGAAAACAGGCTTTTCAAGTATACAATGGGAATGTTGTGAATGGGTTAGGTGGAGAGCAATCGACGACTGATAAAGGTCGGCAAGAAGTCCGGACACCCAGCCTGAAAGCTATGGTGGGCTACCAAGCAGCTTATGAATTACATCCGCCAGGAGCACTGAACCTAGAAGGGACTGCGAGACCACAAACCGCCAACACCATACGGATTCATCAAGTCGAAAGGCCTACAATGCATCATTCGCCAACTTTCCCATTGTTATACAAACGCTCACGAGGAGACTTGAAAGCTCCACCAGTGTCTCCTCCAATAGGTCGTAATCGAGGACTCTCCACCTCTTCCCACAAACCTCGAAGCTCGTCTCTAAAAGCCAAAGATCCAAACAGGCCTTCCACCGCTGCGGGGCATTACGCTGCTGACCATGACCGGAGCGAGCCGTATCATAAGAGAGGGAATGATGGCTATAACACAACACATGAATCTCGGATTACGGGGGGCGATTTTCCACCAAATTTCTACCGTCCGTGGCAAGGGTTGTATGAAAACGATGAAGTTCGATCCAGTTTTCGATCAGCATTGACGACTGGCTCAAGCTATATGGACACCACCAATACAGAGAGGAGTAGTGTTGTGACCAAGGACACATCGATATATGAGTCTGTAGTAGAGTCCTCTGAAAGCCCTGTCTCTAAACCCATGGGTATGACGGTCGACGATGCTATCGACATGTACGTCGCTGGGTTTGCGGATGATTTTGAGTCCGACCACGACAACCCGGCTCCTTCTACCATTAGCGAAGAAGAGCGAAGACGATCGATACGCATAGCTGAGGCAATCAACGACAATATCGACTCGGAATTACTTCCGCCTGCACGGCCACCAACTTCCGGCTCGAGAAGTTCAACTGCCATCATGTCTGGTGCTGTTTTCAGAATTATCTCACCCAAACCACCTTCTATACTACCTCCGACTCAAACCCGGGATCAGTACGGTTTTCTAAAGGCCAGTCATCACATCTCGATCGCGCAATATAATGCTTGGAACACCAAATATATCTCAGGCCAAGCAAGGCGGACGAAGAAATGGTCGTCTTTCATGAAGGAGCAAGGTCTTCCTACCTACTTACCCTCTCGCTTCCCTGATAGATCTGTCAAGGCTCAACGCTATGTCCGTAAAGGTATCCCACCCGCCTGGCGTGGCGCCGCTTGGTTTCACTATGCCGGCGGTCACGTTCTCCTCAACACACAACCTACGCTCTACAACACCCTCCTCTCCCAGTCCGACGACCTCAACGACAATGACAAAGAATCCATTGAGCGCGACCTCCACCGTACCTTCCCTGACAATGTTCACTTCAAGCCTGACTGCTCCTCCACAACCCCCACCCCGCATCCCTCACCCGAGCCCCCACTCCTCGCTTCTCTTCGTCGTGTCCTCCAAGCTTTCGCCTTACACTCCCCTCGCGTCGGCTACTGCCAATCCCTCAACTTCCTCACCGGCCTCCTCCTACTTTTTCTCCCCGAGGAAAAGGCATTCTGGATGCTCCACATTATTACCACAGACTTTCTTCCCGGCACTCACGAGATTAGCCTGGAGGGCGCAAATGTAGATCTATGGGTTCTCATGATCGCCCTGAAGGAAAGCATGCCGGGCATTTGGGCCAAAATCGGCGTTGGCGGCGAAGAAGACACCGGTGTTCACGGTGCTCGGCTGCCACCCATATCCTTGTGCACAACAAGCTGGTTCATGTCCCTCTTTATCGGTACCTTGCCCATTGAGTCCGTACTGCGCGTGTGGGACGTACTGTTCTACGAAGGCAGCAAGGCCCTATTTCGAGTTGCGTTAGCGATCTTCAAAATCGGGGAGCAGAGGATCAAGGATGTGAGTGATAGCATGGAGATTTTCCAGGTAGTGCAGGCGCTACCGAGGGGGATGCTGGATGTAGGGATGCTCACGAAGGTGGCGTGGAGGAGGGGCGGCGTAAGTCATGAATGGGTGGAGAAGAAGAGGAAAGAGAGGAGGAAATGGTACGCAAGGGAGAGAGCGGAGAAAGGTATCCAGAGCCCCGGAAGTGGCGGGAGGAGATCAAGAGATGATGCCACGCCCATGCTCGTGAGAGCAAACTCGACCTGGAGGAGAAAAGTCAGGCTCGGGAGAGAAGCCACCTAGAGTCTTGCTGTCCGGATTGCAAGGCTTCTCTGTGTCATAAAAAGTTCGATTGGCTTTGTTAGAGCTTCTGTATCTTTTGCATACAACGATGCGACGCACATATACGACGCTACGCAGCGCTTTAGACAGGGAAAGGCGCCGTCCATTATTACCATATCTAGCTTCTAGCACACAATATTAACCCATTTCCCAACTGAAGATCTGTATCACGCTCGTCACTCCTATCTTTTCAAATCAGGAACTAATCAATCAATCAACCAACCCACCCACCCTCCAACTTCCCTACTGTACTGTAGAAGCCACACCCCCAACACCCCTTCCACCCATCCCTTCCTCCCCAAATCTTCCAACAAAGCCCAACCCCCCCACAACACAACAACAACACATCCTCCCCATTTTCTTCACCCCCCCCGCCGCAAAACAGCCTAGGTAGTCCCTCCGCTCCGCTCCGCTACGAGATGCCCTGCTCGTGATCAGATACAGACACAGGAGCCTTGCTTTTATTGTTGGTTTTTTGGGGGGGAGGGGAGGGGGTAAAGTGGATGTTTTGGTTGGGTAGAGATGCGAAGGGGGGGATGTGACTGGGTTTTTTGGGGGGTTTGGGGGGTTTGGGGTTTGGGGGGGTGAGCTGTGGTAAAGGTGGTAAGGTGGTAAGGCGATAAGGTATGTCCTAGGTAGGGATTTGGAAGCTGTTCGAAAAAGCTTTTTTTGGGTATTTATATCAGCGCTGTTTCATTTACTACTATCTGGACGAAAAAACTTATATCTCCACCTATAAATACCTCTGAAACCCTAACCTCTCGTATGTAAAACCCCCCTTCGCCCCCCGAAAAACCCACATATCCCTTCCTCCCCCCGAGCCGCACCTACAAAAACACACTCACCCCTACCAACCCCACAACCACTGCCCCAAGCCACTGCACAGCGTAACCCACCGAGCCGGCACCCGTGAAGGAGGGCGAGGGCGACGTGGGAGAGAGGGTTCCGTTCGAGAAAGCGCTGTTTGAGTAGTTGCCGTTGTAGGTGGAGTTTGAGAGCGGGAGGGGTTTTGCTGAGGGGGTCTAGAAGGGTGTTAGATATGGGATTCGAGGGGAAAGGTAGGAGACGAACGGAAGTCCAGGCATAAGTTGTCGTTTCCGTATCCAGCATGGTAGCTATTTTGTCTTCCACTGTGGTTGTGCCGGCTGAGATGTCGGGGCCTAGACTCGTCGCTGTGGCTGTTGTTGTGGCTACGCTGACGCTCATGTCGGGGGGGAGTTCGAAATTGACGCCGACGGATTTGCACATGTTTTGGGTGAAGCCGAGGGTTACTGTTGGGAAATGTTAGGGGGTTGGGATTTTGGGGCAAGGGAGATGGAGCGTACCCTGCTGGTCAGAAACACTGCAAGTGCGGGCGATTAGGGATTGGAGGGAACCCATGAACGCGGGGGTGCAGAAGCAGTGGACGTCGACGTCGGTGCAGCCGGCGGCTGTGATGGCGGATTCGGTCACGTTTGCCTAGGCCGTTGTTAGCGGATTGAAAGACCAAGGAACGTGCGTGGAGGCAATGAGGAAGGCTTACAGCGCACTGCGGGATGCTTGAAAGCTGTGCACTGATAAATGGCATGGCCAGAGCGGCCAATGTAGCAATGGTCGAGATGTGCATCTTGCAGTGATGTTGTCGAAACGATTATTGTTGGTCTCGGAGAGGGTAACACCACTCTGACAGACGCAGAGAACGACGCTCTAGGAGAAGGTTGATTTTTTGGGATATGTACGAGAGTACCTTGCTGGCGGCGAACAAAGGCCGGAAAGCCCTGCGCTGGGTCTGATGGAAACGGACATTTCGAGAGTCACGATGGTGGAGTAGCGACGCCACGAGGCGATCAAGACAAAGACACGGTGATCCAAGCGATGCAATAATAAAAAACTGCTATACTCTGGACCGTCGTCGTGTTCCTTCTGAAGCCCTACCATTCCGTTGTAGAAGTCTTGCCAGGACAATCCTCGGGACACTGGTTGTCTTGCTCATGGAAATAGATGATTGTCACCATCTGCGCTTGGCTAGTCTTGTCTATCCACAGCATAATATCTGCATGATTGACAAAGAATCGAAACCGCATGCAGAAACTACTTTGCTGTATTAGTCGAGAGAAGATTTCGTACATGGTGATAATACTGTAGTCGTCGTACAAGGGGTATGCACCAGGTCCAGCAGGATATCCGTTTGACCTCTTGTTGTCGAGCAAGCCAAGAAGCACATGCGCTAATCCAATAAGAAATGATACATCAGAATCACGCTGTCAGTACGGAATAGGTAGACTCATATCATGCACCTTTCCTCGGCTCGGGCAATTGGTCTGATTCTAAGATCGCTTCAGGGCAGAGGTCGATTCTCAGGTAAAGCCCACACACAAATTGGACTGCACGGCGGCTTGTAGCGCCGAGGTCTGAGCGACTGCTTAGAGAAATACAGGATGGCTTGGGAAATGATTTCCAGATCAATGCAAGCCATTTGATCAAATGTAGGCTTTGTAGAAGTCGATTGGCAGCGGGATGAGCACTCCGTCGGTCTAGAATCCGAAATGTAGATGTACAGAATTATGTTAATAAGGTAACGTACGTGAGGCACTAACTTGACAACTTCATGCCACCGACCGAATCGAAATTTGTCGTATCCTGGATGCCTGGTCGGAATATCGCTCAGGCCATTCGGGGCTTGTACGAAGAGCGAAGACAGCGACTGGTATGCGAAGCCCGATGGGCAACGATGCGCATACGATTCGCCTCGGAAAGTCAGGCTGTCTGAGAGGACTATCGCCTAAGTCTCATACAGGTACGGAAGTAGTACTCGCTGAGTTGGTCTTCTAGATTCATTCTTAGGCTCGATACTCACGCCCCTTGCGCTTTGGTATCAGGCACACGATTCGTATCAGGAATCCCCCCTGGCTCCCTCGTTGACTTGTTGTCGCGACTTGCGGAACAGGGCATGGGCACAAAAATTGGGAGAAGCAGCTGACCACCCTGTTCAATGCCACATAGGCTATGTAATGCCAGGTTTTTTCTCCTAGCGGATGATCAGTCGCGTTGCACTGTAGGGATTTTCGGAAGGTGAGATGGGGCGACGTGAGTAGTGATGTACCCGAATTGATTGATATATAAGATATGCCTATTCTATAAGACGAACTTTTTATAAGATATGATTCCAAATAGCCCGCCTGTAACATAGAGCGGAGATTGTTTTATAAGATGTGGCTTTTTAATATCAAGGTTGATGCTTCGAATTAGTATGGTGCCCGGAGGGTAGAGCTTAGTAATCAAGAACAATACTACCTGAGGCAATAAGGTAGTATTCGGTCAAAAAGACCACGGTTTTTGGTGTTTACCATAGTAATTCCTTGTTCTTTTTCCTCGATCTCTTAGCGCGTCCGGCTATAAGACGATATGAGCTATGAAGGGTGTTTGCACATAAAAGGTGGTTCAAAACGACCTGAAGTAAATCCAACAGCCCCCGTATAGGATTACTACTAGAATATCTTATATGTCAGATAACGCGGTATCATATGCCAGAGAGAGATGCAGAAGGGCGGTAACGGAGTAGAGGGTCAGCAGTGCTTCTGTTCTCCGATGCCCCGTTCGGGTTCCCATGAGTCCGTGAAGAGCGTGGCCAACGAGAACGTCGAGGTTGACCGCTTCACCAGCCTCCTTCTCGTGCTGGCGGGGTGGGGCCGAATGGGAATGACGTCCGAGGGGTATTTTTTTCTCTCTCCAAAACCGACTAGTCCAAATGCCGCAGCGAATTGCCTCAACAATACCTTGATTACCTAAGGTACTGTGTACATGTACTCCGTAATAAGTATTCTATAAGTATTCTACAACTGTGCTATAACTGTTCTATAACTGTTCTATCACTATTCTATTCTTTTTCCCGTGACCCAAGGCGTCGAGGCGTCGAGGGTTTCACGTTCCGGATGTTTAATTTCAAGCTGCCGATTGGCTGTGATGAGAGCCCCAGCGTGCCGCAGTCTCCTTACAGCCTAAGGTACCTATGACAGCCTACATAGGTACTATTTGCACGCCACGGAAAAGTCTTGCCAGCCCCATCCAGGGACTAACGGAACCCTAAGGCCATCCCGAATCTCCTACAACTGCAAGGGGCAGCAACATCGTTCTAGAAAAGGAGAAACACGGCTTGTGGCGAGAGCCTTGTGAGTCTAGAGTGACCCGGGACTGCGGTTCCCAGAATCCCTACTGCCGTTAACGGAATAGATAGACAGCAGACAGTAGCAGTAGTCCAGTACCCATAAACGGACGGCGTGGCAACCCTGCAAGTGTATTAACGCAAGTGAATGTAACCCGTTGGCGAAAAAAAAAGAAAACGAGAACCTGCTGACCCAATGACCCAATGACTTCGCCAGCTCAAGGTATTGGCTGCAGTCTGGCACCCAACAACACATGTGAACTGACACTACCTTATTCCGTACTCTCTATTCCCTACCTACCCAGAAGGTACGCCCCAGGGGTGAAAGGGCACACAGGCCTTTCTCTTCTCTACTCTACCGTACCCTATCACACTCTGACTACCCTACCATAAGGTCCATACATACCTATCTATTGTTTCATATGCGTCTTCCGCCGACACACGTTCCATGATATTATTCCGAAGCTCCATGCTTTGTCCTCCTTAGATCCGTGGTCCAGTCAATCCTTCTTTTCTCTTCCTGTCCACTGCTACCTCGCCCCCCCCCGTTTGGAACATCTCGTTGATCTCTACCTGGACAGTACTCGTCGTTTATATAAACATAGATCCCCCAATACTTTGAGTTTGCGCTTGCTCTAGCGTACCAAACACACATTGATGCAAGAATAGATGGAGGATGTTGATGGTCCATAATTGAACGCCTTCACCCAGTGCTCCCATCTCAAGAAACATGCAAGCACCGTAACAACAAGCCAGCGCTCCCTAGGTGGGCAAAGCTGCCCAACATGGCTGGCGGACTCCCCAAAGGCTTAATCGCAACCAACGAGAACGTCTCAAGTGAGATCGAGAGGGAAGACCGGGTAGCTGTCGAGGACATAACTAAGCTATGGAGAGGTAGCTTCGTTGTTCTTCATACTGCCCAAATAACAAAAGCTGATGTTCTGCTCCATCATTAGTCTACTCGGCTAACAAGGGCGTGCTTGAAGACGACGTGGGATCACGGCTGGAGAACTTCTTCTGGAGGATCTGGGGTAACAAGGCTATCCGAGATCGCATCAGAGGGAAACAGGTCGCTGCGTTGTTCAGCACTATTTCGGAAGGTGGATTCATAAGGACGACACCGACGCAGTCACCGCGGAACTCAAGAAGCATTGGGAATTTTAGGACGCCTGTTCCAGATAGAAGCCCTACTACGTCGCCGCCCTTTACACTCGGACCTTCCACGTCTGGCCCCTCTTCGACATCTGAAGCCCAAAATGACAGCAAGCAGAGCATCGCTACTGTTCAAGGCCTCGGTCCTACGTTATCTGCCCCAGTCTCAACGTCCCTGGAAAGGAAAAGTCCTGTGACACTACCGCCTATATTGAAAAAGCCGACGGATGGATCTTCGATTAAGCTGAACAAAAGTGCACGAATCATATCGGCACCTCCAACGGAGGTTAGCCGCGCTATGGCGAGCAGTAGTCAGATTGCAGACATTGCTTCGACACCCTCATCTAAGAAAGGACCTGGAACAATTCGATTTGATGACAATATAAAAAGCTCTTCGACCAAGGCTCCAATTCCTACTGCCCAGAGCTCGGACAAATCTACAAGGCCGCAAGAACAACCTTCCCAAAAGTCATCTCGGAAGAAAGCGACGTTCATTGTTGGAGCCGGACCCAGTAAAAAGAGACCTGTGGCGGTGCGTCAAAGGTCATCGCAGTCGTCCTCCAGTGCGGCCTCGAGCGTGGCGTCTCCGCCTCCGCCTGCCCCCAGCATTGCCGCTCAGCGTGGGATCTTGAACGTCAGCCCAAGCTCTCGTGTGTCTGGCCATCGCACGCAGTCACTTTCAACAAGGAACTCTACATCGGGCAGTTCGCATCCAACTAAAGTGGAAAATTCAACGCCTCGAGATGAGTCACCCAGCGAAGACACGAGCGAATACTCTAGTGGCGATGTAGGTGGCGAGGCCACCGATGGTGGAGACCGAGAAGAGAACAAGAGTCCGCTAGTCGATCCCAACTTCCGCTCGAAGTTTGTTGACAAAACGCAACCCCCACAACGATCGTTTGCTTCGCTATCGTCATTAGCCCCCAAATCTACTGCCGTTGCGGCAGCTCCCGCCTCTTATCAAGCCGCTGGCATGATGGGCTTCGGACAACCGACACAACCGGCTGGTGGGGGCAGGAACAGGGTGGATTTTCCCGGAAGGGCAGCGTTGGCTGCTGCAGATGAAGATCGGGGCTTAACCAAGACGAAAAGCCAGCTTACGTTGCTCCTAGATAAAGATCGACGGGCAGGTGACGATGGGCAAAAGCAAGGTGAAGGGGGAAGGCGGCGGAGGTCGCCGCCTTGACCGTCGACGAATTTCCAAGATGGCCTTAGATGTACTAATATTGTACCTTCTTGATAGCGTTCAAGCGAGCAGGGTTTTACGTACTATTGGTGCTGGGTTTGCATAGCGAGGCAGATCTGGTATGTATGGCTTTGCTACCTGCTGGATGAGATTTAGCGAAAAGTGCTTCTCGAACAATCACATGCTTCTGTGTGGCATGCAATTGGGGGCGAAGGTCTGACGTTCCGTGCTTCTTGATACCCTTCTCATTCGTTGGAATTCCCCGTGGGCACTACAGTATTCGGATGCCTACTGAACGTCTACCATTCCTTTCCCTGCTCTTCATTTCGCTGGCTACAAGTCCCAAACAAGGCGAACGACCTTACTGCTATCCCTTCTGAGTGCTAACCTGCTTTTATGCACTTGTGAGGGTCTTGTGGATAACTAATAGCTTACACGTTTCAATACATGATACTGATGCTGCCGCTCGCTCAGATGATTCGGAATAATCCTACAGGTCCATTACTTCTACATGCTAACAGTTGCACGGACTGAAAACACGAGACGCCTTTGTAGCACATGGACTGCAGGCTCAGAACCCTTTTCCACAAACCAACCCAGAGAAAGAGTTGTTTTACCCATAACAAAGACTGTTTTCTAAGTACCCGATTCTCTTGACTGTGCCCATCAGGACCTAAGAAAAAGGTCCTGTTGATACATTGTAGTCCAGTCATAAACAATACATACAGCCATTCACGAAGCACTCACGTCAGCATGAAGGGCTTTGTCTCGGAGGTGAATTCATGAAGTAGTAAGTGACTTGAGAATTGACAAGGCGTTGCCTCTCAGAGGACAAAAGGCGCGCGTAGATTCTGTTCTACAGTGGATGGGGTTAGCGTCGTTTCATGTTTGTTCGAGGGGCTGCGTAATCGCCAAAGCATCGCCCCTCAGTCCACCTTTGCTACTTCTCTTCCATCAACCACCTTTCCATCACCACAAACATCATCTGCAGGACATTCCAGATAGTACACGAATATGTTGCTTCAAACATTTCTTTCAGCATCCGCCCTGGCGTTGACCGCCAACGCCTTCCTCCTCCCTCTCGAAGTCACCGACGACCAAACCTCTCCTTTCGATCCCACGTCCTTCGCTCAGCAATCTCAAACCATCAAACTTGACTGCTCTACCTGTCCCTTCGCTCTTGGTAAGAACCAGGATGGCACGGTCTGGAAACAAGGCATTCAGAACGATCTTGTGATGGAGTTTACAGCCGAGGACAACAGCCTCAAGCTTAACGGCGTGCCTTTCTACCCAGTCGAAATGCCTCCTCTTCCCCCAGCGATTTCGGCGGAGCAAGTCCGTAAAGACGGAGAGGAAGATCCGTCCTTCCCGACTAACGTGGAGCCTGTGAGATTGTCGTACAGCCTCGAGTTTGAGAAGGAGAAGGCGACCAAAGGTCCTCAGGACCCCGTCTTGGTCGAGGCTCTGATGACCGTCATGGGTCTTGAGGGACAGATGGTCAGAGTCGATAACATCGAGATCAAAGCCTTGAAGGCTCCCAACGGCGAAGTAAGCATCCCGGTCCTCCCGCAATCAGTTCATCATCGAGCTAACCGCCACAGCTCAAACTCCTTTCCGTCTCCTCCCAAACCCCCTCTCCCGACGCGCCTGACGCAAAATGCACAAATATCATGTGCCGCGTCTTCACCAAAATCGCAAGCAAACTCCACAAAGCCGGCAAGAAGATGAAGCACGTCTGCATGAAATGCCTCCAACGCCTCCAAGCCTTCAAGCACCACGGCGGTCGCCCCAACATGCCCTCTGTTCCCGACATGCCGTCTATGCCCTCCGTCCCAGCTATGCCCGAAAGCGTCAAGCTCCCCACCCACCGCCACTTTCAAATGGGCCACCACGGCCATCACGGATGGGCGCACAAACTCGCCCACAAATGCAAGAAGATCTTTGCATTCGTCATCCTCCCGATCCTCATCGGCGGCGCTTTCGGCCTTGCCGCTGCCGCCGTGGGCATGTTGGTGGGCCAGATTGTCGTCTCCTTGTGGCTAAGACGCCATCGCAATGATGTGCAATACCAGGCTGTGGAGACTGACGATGGAGAGCAGGGACTACCCAAGTACGAGGAACTTGACGGTGTGCAGGCTGGGGATGAGAAGGAGGGATTGGTTGAGAAGATTTAGATGCTGGGTTTGTGCGTGACTATGATGTTGTGGAGGAGGGTTGGATGAGGTAGGTTTGGAGGATGAGGATGGTGTTTTGGCGGGATGGGAGATTGGGAAGCGGGTGCGTTGCTGCGATTCGAGCTGTAGTAACTTTGGCTGTTCACTCTCCTTTCCATTTTCCATTTTCCCTTTGACTTTTCTTTAGATAGGAATGTATGCAAGGCGTTCTTCCATTACAGCTCCAACCATCGGGATCACAACGTGCATTTGCGTGAATCGACCCTGTTTCTTTTACGCGTAGGTCTACTCAACCGGTGACTTTTTCTTTTTTCCCCTCGCCCCTTTAAGTCGATCCTATCTATGACTGTTTGTGTTCTCCACACCCCTTTTTCCCTCCCCCCTTTTCCCTCCCCCCTTTTCTCTCCCCCCTCCCCCTCCCCCCTCCTCCTCATCCCCCTCCTCATCCCCCTCCCCCCTCATCCCCCTCCTCACCTCCCTCCACCTCCCTCCACCTCCCTCCACCCCCCTCAATCCCCCCCCCCCCCCAAACCCCCCAAAAGCACCACCCATCCATCCATCCACCCATCCGCAGGAATCAACGCGAACGACACGAGACCCGTGCGAATTGGGTGGATCGTGGGGGAATTTGGGGGGATTTGGGAAGAGGTGGTTGTAGGGTTTATGTAAAGGGCCTCTAGGAAAGCTAAGGTAGGTCTTGTCGTTTTGGAATGTTTTTTTTGGGGGGGGGGGCTTGAGGGTGGTGGGGGAAGGTTTGGAAATTGGGGGGTTCGGATTGTTCGTGGCGGGTGCACGCATCCACCACCATACCCTTGTCAAGCTGACCAGAGACTGGGTAGGGATAGGAATATCGCCACGAGTGGGTTTTGGGGGTTGTGTACATGGGCGTTGGCATTTTTGCTTTGCTTTTTTTTTTTTTTTTTTTTTTTTGGGTTTGGGCAGGGTCGAGATATATCGTTACAACTAAAGAGCGAAATTCGTTTATAGAAATCACGTCGGGTATATACTGTAAATGGCAAAGCAAAAAAAAAGTACGTCGTTCCCCTGGTGTTTGTGATACAGATCAATCAGACACCTAGACTCCACGCCCCGGTTCATTTCCTGGTAAGTAAACGCCGGCTCCGTGTATGTTTTCGGGCAAAGATGACCGGCACCTCTTCAAAACCTTCACCAACACACCAAGGATTCATGTCCAGCTACAATCGTAGTCCAACCGCCGTCGCCGGCAGGGACGCCGCGCCATGAGTGTGCGCGGGGTGGGGAAGAGGCGGCGCAGGAAGGCGGGGCCGTGATGGGACTGGAGGTGGTGGGGCGGTGCTGTGGCGGGTAGAGGAGGGGCGGCGGAGATTCATGGCCTATAGTGGAGGGTCAGGAAAAAGCCGTTGGCTAGGTGTATGACTCGGGGTGGACCGGGATGAGGAAACGTACGGTACAATCCTGGCATCTGCCACCGGGGCTGTTGGTACGGCCGCGACAGCCGCGGGGTTGGTTGATGCAGGTGTAGAACATTTTTGGCGGGTTTGGAAATGAGAGGGAGGAGTCTGAAGTGCGGGGGAGGAATGGAGGGGTGGAGTCGAGGGGTGGAAGGAGGACAAGAGATTGTGGTGATGGGAGCTGTGAAAGGAGATTGTAGACTTGAATGCTAGGAATGCTGTTCGAGAAGCTTCAATGAGGGAGGAACAGCAGTAGAAATTGAGCAATTGCAAACGGACCCGTGACACTTTGGCGGCCTCACTCGTACTAATACTACTGTTACAAAGACCCCACCGTCGCAACCCTTCTAAGGAAACACGCATACCCTGGGCGGTGCTGGCAAGTGACGCTGACATGTTTAGATTTTCAGAGGGTAATCGTTCGGGAAGAGATGGTTCCAAAGGTCCGGAACAGTCAATCAGATTGTATGCGCGATGCAGTGAAACGCAGGATGCAACGGTGTTGCCGTAGGTCGTTTCAAGTAGATACAGGGGTGGGGGTGGTGGGGCGGAAGGACCATGGTAGTCGGACCGTTGTTGGCACTCAATGCTTGATTTGAAGTCGACTTCCGTTGGGATCGAAGAGAGCACTGACTGATGCAGCATGAATCGGTTTGTACATTGGACCTTCGAGGGCACACCTAACACTGTAGTGTGCAGCGATCTCCCGAGTAGGTGGCCTCACCGTTTCAACCCCCAACCAAAGACACTCTGCGTACATACCTTAGGCGATCGTTGTTCATCAACTTACTTGCTGGTACCGAGTATGAAACGCCGCTCCCGCAAAGGCTTCGGGCACCATAAGATGGCTAAGAGCCTGGCTGCCAATGCCGCATATGATCGCAAGGGACTGGAGTGGTCGCTGTAGCCTGTAGATCATATGGAAAGGATAAGTCCAAGTTACAGCACGCATGTCGATGGCATGCAGGCGTCGACAGCCAATTTCTGAGATCAGTGACTGTCTAATGCGGCCATGCATTTGGTCGATCCGAAAGAACCATATGACAAACAGAAACCAGAGTGCATATCCAGTCAAGCAGCTCTGAGCCCGACCGGTGCATGCACTATATTATGAAAAAGCCCGTGGCATCCGACGAACAAAGCATACAAACTGCTTTCTTTGAAGTAGGCCCAGGGGACATTGAATCGATCACAGAGACCTCTTGTTGCTTCTCTCCTCGAGATCTTCCATGATAAGCGGAAAATCAACGCTCATGTCCAGGATTTGTGACTACTCGCCTTGGTGCATCTTTCAATCCGCCAGATAGCTATCGGCCAAAGAGCCATGCGAACCCGCGTGTTCGGTCCCAGGTGGCAAACTACTCACGACGACGCAAGGCCGACCGCCAGGGGTCTTCCTAACCAGCTTGACAATCGAATATCTAAACATCGAACGTTTCGGCGCCATCTTACTCGGCCATTGCTCCGGTGGATGCGCCGTCTTTGTAACGATTCACCTAACCGTCAGATAGATCGGATCTGATACTTCATAGACACAAGGTATATCATCGGAATGATCAAAGTGTATGGGACGAGGCTACAATGTTAATCTGCTAATACACCATGCACCCAACACCAAGAGAACGTCTGAACAAGTTGCGGGATCTAAGGCTTATAAATTTTATATCGAGGCTAGTGGCAGATCAGTAGGTTGGTATAGCTCGTACTGCAAGAGTAGTATCCGGTTGGGAGAGGATTTCTTGGTCAAACTAGCCGATGAGACGAAATTGATCCGTAAAGCTGGGAGTAAATACCAGCATCATACACATCCAATATCTTGAATTTGACGTGACGTGTGAATACACTTAGGCGGTCTGATCAAGTCTGATTAATACGGGAAGCTATTCATAAGCTTAGAACGAGCTTCTGTAACAGCTAACATAGCGAACATACCATTGCGATGATAGGCTATCCCGAGTGGCCGAGAATTGTTAGTCCTGATGATTTGAACCTTTCTCAAGTGGCTAGTATGCTCATCATGATGAACCACCCGCCTGAGGCTCCAACAATCATTGCGAGTATTAATGTCCTGCCTTCCCAAGTCAAAACAAGGAAAGCAAGTAAACCGACAACGGTCTCTTTTCTCCGCGCCGTTGCCCTTCTTTGCCTCCATTGCGGATTAATGGTAAACGGAGGATTAATTCTTACATCACTGTCTGCGGCTGCCTCAGTAGGAGTAGGGATGGCAGTGGTGGGTAGTGAAAGGGATAACGCTACTGGGCGGTGGTCTGATGTCGACATTAATGGCAAGGAAGTATAGTTGTTCACCCGTATCGAGGCAGGCGGATCCTCCGTTTTCATCCATAAGGGAAGGTCAAGGTATAATATGCGATCACACCAACTTGGAAACCGGTGTTTTGCCCAATCCCACGTTGAACCGTCGTTTGTCTCCGCAACTGCTTGTTGCTTGTCGGAGTATTTGTACGTAGGGGCGAAACGAATGGATGCTTCTCTCAGACCATGGCATGTTCTTCCTGCTCTTAGCTCGCTCGAAAGCTGGTCTTCCTTGAGGAGATTTGAGTAGTGCCTAGGATCAGTAACGTCTTTAGTCGGTTGGGGATACAACCGGTAATCGACTGGAGAAGGCTTGGACCGCGAGGTCCGGTAATTGAGATCACCAGCTAGAATCAGGTGCGAGGTAGGCGTATACAGCCCCGAGGTGGGAATTGTGAAATTATCGGGAGATCCTGGAAGTAATGGCTCATCTTCACCTGTATTTCTGTGCGAGGCTCGGAGCTTAGTAGCGGTCCGAACAGCATTCTCGTTCACCGGAGTAAACACCAAACCTCGCACTATATTTTTCCAATCTTCGTTGCGCCTCTCAAGGCCGTTTTCCATGGGTGCTAGATGTGCGGCGACCGCTGCCAATTCAATGACCTCGTCTTCATAGGAATAGCCCATCCTTAGACCAACAGCACCTTTATTCCCCATCTGTTGCACTCCTACGCCGACACCGCCAGTCTCTAGCCACTTGATGCGGTTAGCTTGATCATTCGGAATGAAGGCCATAATCGCTGTCATGCCGACGTTTCTGGTGATGATATTGGTGTATTGGGAGCCATTGGGTATTGCCGTTGCTGCAACTTCAACTGCATGACGAAATCTGTCAAAATATGGTGTCAAGTATGATCCACCAAGGAAAGCGTAGGCAATTGGTGCAACCTCTTGGAGGGAGAGTATAAGAACATCAGGCGCTTGGGGTTTAGGCAAAGCATCTAGAAGATGACAGGCAAAACTTTAGGATCGACTTTTTCTCGAGCGCAGTTGAAGGTAACAATGTAGGTGTTGAGAGCGGACATCCTCAAAGAACCATGTACCAGAGTCCAAAGAAGGTAGGCAGGAGTTGCTCTGGAAGTTGGTGTTGTGCTTCTACGCGTGGTCTAGGATAAGACTAGGAAGACAGTTCCCCTCGGTTATACCCGTTCACCCTAATGTAAGCCCTACCCGGGTATCGAATTAGGTCGTATCTAAACCACCTTACCTTCTTATGGAGAACGACTGTTTTTCTTCGCCTTTCACGGTTTCACCCCGTTCCAGCTCGCTCTCACTATGCCACTGTCACTATCCTTAATTTGTTTGGCCCAGAAAATCTCCCTCTAATTAGCACAGATGGGGCTCTGCTTGTTCGCTTCCAGAAGTTATTATCCTTTCCGCTCAATATTTTGAAGCATACTGGGCGCATTGTTTGGATGACGTCTGGCATTTGGTTAAAAAGAGCAAAGTAGGTGGTGGCTAAAGCACCGACGGGAACACCTGGCCAAAGAGATAAGAGACACATAAAGCTGAAAACAATTATCTATCTCGATGCCAGCGCCAGTCTGGATAGCCGCTATGTGTGACGAACGTATGGGCTTTATGGAATACAATCATGTCATAATTGGTATAGGTTAAATTGAGCTAACAATGGGCAACCTGAAGTAACTTTTACTGTTCAGCATGAGTCCTGATTCGAAAGATCTGTGGGGAGCAAAATGTTGTGCAAACCGCGTTTCCCCTCATACATATGGTACATCGATATAGAGCACGAAGAGAACCAGATTCTTACCCCCACTAATCAACTACAGCTTCGCCTCAGGCGTATTCGCTGCTTGGATCCTAAAATTGGTCCGTGGATGATGGATGCGGATCTCTTTCCCACCAACCTTGGTCTGGACCGTCACAACCGACTCCTTCAAAGTCAAGGCTACCAGCCGGCCTCGATCATGATGCTTGAAACCAGTATCGATAGGCCACACTTCAACATCCTCACCCTTTTTCAAGGCTAAAGGATCACTGTCGTCTACTTGACCTTCTGGTTCAGCGAATTCCGCTTGTGAGACGAATTTGACAGCATCAGCCCCCTTTAGTGTTACAGGCTTTGGTGAAGATGACTTGGCGGCAGACATTGCCTTGCTAAAGCGGTCAAGATATGCGAAGACTTTAGGGAACTGCTTTTCGGAGATAAGTGAAGGTGGGAGCGCGCCCTTGAGCTCGACAAGCCAATGGAACGGCCAAATAGCTAAGAGACAAAGTTTCATTGGTCAGTAAATTCTTGGAGTCCCTTCGGATCGACTAACCCTCAATGTCCGCCAAGGAAGGCTTTGCAGTCTTCAAGATCCATTCTCTACCATCGGCTAAAAGCCCAGTCTCTAGGAAGTCGAAATTATCCATCATCTGCGCCAATGCCTCGGGCCTCATCTTTGTGACATCTGACTTCGCCCAGCTTCTGCCAGTATACTCTTCACGGTCCTTCGTGAACTTCGGATCCTTCAACAGCGGCATTTCTGGGGGAATAAGTTGAGCTGCTCGTGCGAACACGCCTCCGTCGACTGTCCACTTCTCAAGTAGCTTCTCAACGGCTTTCTGGTCGGGCTGCGAAGCACCTAGAGCACCCTCAGGAAACCTTTCTTCTAGTTTCTGCAGGATCAGGCGAGTATCGCAGTAAACGTCCCGACCAATGGACATGATAGGGATTCTCCGGTACTTTATTCCCAGGGCGTTAAGGTCTTCCCTGGGAAGGGTCGGTGGTTGGATCTGATGTTTGTTAGATCACAGGTGACCGACCAGGGTGTGGCTAGCTTACACATTGTCCGTACTCAATCCCTCGTAGGGTAAGGTACCAGATGATCTAAGAGGAAACATGTCAACACAGGGAACTCAGTGCTTGCAAATGGTTGACCAACCCTCTTAGCAAATGGCGAGAACGAGTAATGAAAGAGAACTATATCGTTATGAGACGCCATGATGAGCTGTGAAAATTGGGAGATGAAGGGGATGAAGCACGGTTCTAAGTTCATAAAGGAAGAACACTAAAGCTCTCTCCGCATTTCGACAAAACAGAACATCATCATCGCTTGGGCCTCGGCATATAAGTGCGGCGTTTAGTTAATTAAAGCCGACCGGAATCCACACACTAACTCGGCTTCAATGCCTCAACTCTCAATAACGATCTATCTTACTGCACAAGGTACTAGTAACTGTTTACTTCTTTTGCTTCTCGTCTCTACCACGCTTTCCATAGTACTCATTCCTAATTCAGTGTCAACACAAGGAGGAGTCAAAGCTTCACATGGACTTACATTTTCTTCCCCCTATCAGCCTCAGTTGCTGTTCCTTCCAGACGATCCAAAGCTTCCTCTATTAGACCGATGTGGCCTCGTAGGGTACCTAGTCGAAGCGTGAATTCAGTGATAGGCTACAAAGAGACATAGTTTCATACAATTGACTCAGAAACGAGGGAGGCTAGTAACAGAGTAGACATTGCCTCTTTTCAACCAATCTTAACATATCCATATACATACCTTCGAGCTCATCCATCCGGGCCTCGTGTTCTTCAAGGTTGTAAACATGATGTGACCGTAGGTATAGTGTAGATCCTGCTATTGCGGAAATGTTGAGGCCAAGGAGAACCAATGGGTTTCGAAGGAACGACGTAATATTGGAGATCTTTACTTTTCAAGAAAGAGTATCACTGCAAGGGAAGGAATAAGTACTGTCGAATTGTCGATTCATAGATATCGTATGATCGATGATGGCTTCAATGAACGCTAAGATAAGATTAGGTCGCGCTCGTCGCGTGGAAACGTGACTCGCTTTTGTCTCTTGAATTGGGCGATGATAATTCAGATTTTCAACATGTCTACTCTATAATCGGTACCTATCGTGGGGCTGAGATCTCTTCTGCGCCCTAGAAACCCTTCATGGTCTTCGCAATATGTGTTCTTCGCAGCCGTTCCTCCCTTCTTCGCCCATCTCCCTCAATGCAGGTCATAGACGAAAATCACGATTTACCTACAAGCAACTTTCCCAGCTTAGCCTCTCCTCAACCTCCTGTCCACTTCGAGTTATAGCCCATATTGACCTGGATGCCTTCTACGCTCAGGTAGAGGGCGTAAGGCTGGGTATAGCTGAGGATCAGCCACTCGCAGTTCAGGTACGCATGGGACTCCCGCGGGTGCGGACTGCACGATTGATATATTCTATAGCAATGGCAAGGCCTCATTGCAATCAACTACCCCGCGAGAAAGTTCGGCATGAACAGGCATGTAAATATCACCGAAGCCAAGAAGTTATGTCCAGAATTGATCATGCAACATGTCGCTACGTGGAAGGAAGGAGATGAGAAATGGGCTTATCATCCGGATGCCTTCGCAAACATTGCGACCCATAAAGTGTCCCTGGATCCTTATAGGTTAGAGTCAAGAAGGATACTGGCGTGCGTCAAAGATGTGCTCCCACCACCACCAATACAGAGAGTAGAGAAGGCTAGTGTTGATGAATTCTTCCTGGATCTTTCAGCGCAGATACATTGTACGCTTCTCGAGAGGTATCCCGAGATCAGTGGTCCTGCTCCGTATGATGACCCTACCGAATTCCTGCCGCGCCCTCCTACTACAGCCCTTGACTGGAAGACCGATGCGCTAGTGGATCTTGACGTTACTGAGACGGAGGACGATGATCCTGACTGGGATGATGTCGCTATGTGTATCGGAACCGAAATTGTGCGTTCAGTACGCGCTGCAATTGTTAAATGTCTAAAGTACACTTGCTCTGCTGGTATCGCACGTAATAAAACGATCGCGAAGCTAGGATCCGGCCACAAGAAGCCCAACCAGCAGACCATCGTGAGAAATCGAGCTGTGCAGTATTTTCTTGGAGATATCAAATACACAAAAATTCGAAATCTAGGAGGGAAACTGGGCGAAGAAGTGGCTTCTAAGTTTGGTACAGATCAAGTTCAAGAACTACTAAAAGCGCCACTTGAGCACCTAAAGTCGCGAATAGGTGATGATACTGGCACGTGGGTCTATCAAGTTATCAGGGGTGAGGACTACAGTGAGGTAAATTCTCGTACGCAGATAAAGTCAATGCTCTCTGCCAAATCCTTCCGCCCAAGTATAAACACCTTTGAACAAGCTGTTAGATGGTTACGGATCTTTGCGGCCGACATCTTCTCACGACTGGTTGAAGAAGGAGTTGTTGAGAATAAGCGAAGACCTAAGACTATCAACTTACACCATAGGCAAGCTGGGCAAATGCGGTCACGTCAAGCCCCGATCCCTACGGGTAGACCCATCAATGAATCTCTACTGTTTGGCATTGCAAAAAATCTGCTGGGACAAATTGTGGTAGATGGCAGGGCGTGGCCATGTGCGAATCTTCAGCTCAGCGTGGGCGGTCTCGAGGATGGTCCGAAAGGCAACCTAGGAATTGGTGGCTTTCTGCTTCGAGGAGAAGAAGCAAAAACGATGAAAGCCACGGCACGAGACACCGAACAGCACCTGTTTGCGGAAAATGAAGGCCAACCCGACAAGCGGCGGAAACTCGAAAATGGAGCCATTCAAAGATTCTTTCCGAGAAGTGAGAGCAGTCATGAAGAGTTCGATGAAGAGGAGATGCTGCCACCTCTTGAGACCGAAAATGGTGTTGAGAAAGACTACAAGTTAAATGAACGTGAATTAGACCTTGAGCCTCGCCAACAGGGGGGAAAACCATTGGAACGTCTTCTGGACGTCGCGCCTTCGCTACATCAGTTTTCAATTGAATCTTATGTTTGTGACCGTTGTAGCAAAGCTATGCCAACAACAAGCAAAAGAGAGCACGAAGATTGGCATTTCGCGAAGGATCTACAGGCACAGGAACGCCAGGAAAGTAGGTCAGATGGCGTCGATGAAAGCCCCACGGTCGTTCCATCTCACGGGCCCAAGGGATCCAGGAGTGGCAAATCAAGCGCAATCTCAAATCAGAAAAGCGTCGAGAAGGGGCAAAAGCGACTGGCCTTCGGATGATCGAAGTGTAGTAGAGCGACGTAGCTTTACAGTGTGATAAGGCAAAAACCACCGACGAACACAAAATGCGCGCAGCCAGCTTGCGTAGCTTAGAGGATACTATCTTTGCCTTTTGTGGTTATGGCCTCCGTTCACACCTTACTGTCTTGGTCACGATTACTAGCAGAAGCCCATATCTTCACCTTGCAAGACCTTGCCCCAGGTACAGCTATTTTGTTCGCCGCTCCACCGAACAGGCCCAGTCTGTGTGATCACCGTGATATGAGCCTAGGAGGTAGCGGAGGATTGTCTTGTCAAGATTAGTTTTAGGATGGAATAGACGTAAGATGCCTTACGCATTCCTTATCGCCCTGAAGCTGACATAGCAATAGCTCTTCCACCGCGACTGTTCCTAAGTGGGTTGTCCACGTAACTCTTGACGAGTGTCAAATGCAGATCGTACGGAGTCCCAAAAGACAACAGTGGCTGTGGTGGAGATATTGCTAGTACGCACGTCCCTGGCGGTTTAACCTGGAATCTTTCACTATATTGAACGTCTGATATACCGCTGCTTACAAAATTGGAGCTGAACGATTTCGCTTCGAAATCCATTCTCTCACTTCTTCGGGACTCGGCATTCGTGCGTTCAGCTGCACTCGGAGGCCCCAGTCTTTCCGATTGCATATGTATATTACAATGATCGGAGCGTATTCGCTGGGATTTCGCACCACCTCGCTGATCCTCCGGCTACCATGTGGTGATGGTTGACGCAACGTTGACAAAAACGGCTGCGGGTTGATTGTCAGGGAGCCTCCATTTTCCTCACCTAGAATCCTCTGGCCCCCAAAATACAACACGGCGCCACACGAGGGTCACTTGTTCCTGGCCCTTAGTGTTCCGGCGCGTCCCATCGAAACAGTCATGAGGCTCGGCCAGACAATCTCTTGTCAACCCACATTGCTCGCTATCAAGGTGAGAATGGCGTACGGGCTGGTGTACCAAGTGCCTGTACTAGGTACAAGATCCCATTTCTAACAAATTTTTCTTCTCGGGACTGGCGTAACGCAATTCTTAGTCGAACTTCTTGCCAACTTGGCAGCGACACCGACGGTAGCTGGATCCTTATCAAAGCCGATTCCATCCGGCCCGTCGCTCCCATTCAAAGCATATGGGGCGTAAGCCAGTATGACTGTGATTGTGCATGGTCCTGATATTGTAATCAGCATGCATAGGTCGATAAAACCAACGGCACTCGACCTGTAGTCTAGTCGGCTGGTATGTCCGAGGATGAACATTGTAGTTATATGACTTAACCAAAGCTGCATCTATTGTTCCGCGGCGATGAAACCGGTAGCATCGTCATCTTCACGAAAAACTCAACAATATAAAGCATAGTCTGGTGGTAGGAGTGTTCCACCGAGGTTCAGAGCGACTGCTCTGCCATGCACGGGACCCTTCATAATGAGGACAGCGTCAACAATACGCCAAAACTTCGGACCAAGCCATGACGAGTTGGATACGCAGTTGGATAACCAACAAAATCATGGCGTGGATAATTCCAAACTTGATTGGTCAGACCCACGGGCCTGGCTTCCATTGACCAGTTCGCTCCTTTCCCAAACAAGGGGGGCTGCAGCACTCTTTCTTCACAGGTTGCATACTTCAACCATGCGCTTAGTCCGATGGCTCTCGAGTGTGAATACCATTGGCGGATGGAGCGCGAGGGAGATGCTCTTCATATAGACCGTTCCTACGAACACGAGATTCAAACTGCTGCGAACGATGCAGTTTCAGCACGACCAGCAGATCATTGATACATGGGAAGCTTCAGACCAGGATTGACCTGCAATCAAACAATGTGCACTGGAAAAGCTGTATGAATCTGAGGACGAGTGGAGACTGTATCGATTCGGAATTCAAACATGCTAATGCCTTGCAAGCAGGCTGAAGGCCAAGACATCCTCCGTTGAGTATCACGAATCCGGGCCTTGCCCTACCCTGAAGTCTAGACCCCTTAGGACTATTCTTAGCCTGCTGCAGGAGACGCCAGTTTCCTGCAGAACGATTGTGCAGCAAAAATGCAGCCATCTTATGAAGAAATCAAGAGTCTCCTGACTCCGACATGTCTGATATGCGTGAAGTCTTCTGAAATGGAGATGGAGATGGAGGCGGAGATGGAGATTTGGAGAGAGCTTGGTCGAAGCACAGCGTTGACTGTACCAGTACACCGCCGAGGTCCGTTACTCTTGCAGAGACAATCGTGATTGGTTCGCCAAGGATGGGATCTCTCCAGGCAACAAGGCAGATGGCAACGATAACATGTAGCAAGAGCTTTTCATATGTAGTGGGATACTTTAGAGTACTCCGTAGTCGGTGAAGCAAGTATGAACCTTGGTGATTCGCAATGATAGGGCAAGAATCGCCTGTTTGGGGGGGAGCCTGCGGCGCTTGCCGATCGTAAGTTGCTGCCTTAAGCCTTTGGGGAGGAATTCTCCCGCAGCCTGCAGGTTTCATTGCTGCCCAACGCGAGGCATCACGAATCACGCATCACGAATCACCATAACGCTTCCCACCGGACCAGATTCATTAATATGTACTGTATCTGATCCCCACAATGAGACAGCTATCGCTGAATGGAAGATGAGAGGTACGGAATACATACATCTGATATTGGGCTAAAGCACGTGCTATCGACAACAATCAAACTACGGAATACTCTACTCCGTATTAACAGTTGATTGAAGCCATCTGTACTCCGTACGCCCTGTTTTCTGTAGCACCTGTTTTCTGTAGCACGAGCTTCATGTCAGACTGACTTGTCATTTCACTACTGGTCGTCAAATCACATGCTTCACCTGCTCCACCTGCTCCACCTGCTTCACATCGATGATCGTCGAGGTTCAAGCGGCGGGGACGCTTGCCCCCGATCGAGTCACCGCTGCAGTTGCCCCCCCCGTCTCGACCTGTTAAAGAGCCCGACCTTCCCCCCCACCCTTTCCAACCTCTCACTGCCATCCACGTCGAAACAGCTGAAAATCGTGCCCTTTCTCGTACAAGTCACCGAGCATCATCATCTTCTCTCGACCAGCCGGCATCAGCCTGGTATAACAAAGTAAAAAAACAAGTAAAACGAAAGCTGTTGCCTTCCACAACTCAAAGCCAACCTTTACCCCCCCGCCCCGACCCTCATCCGCAGCAAATCATCAGTCGTACACCAAGGGTTTTTGGCACAAGTCTAAGAACTGCATCGGCCACTCCATCAGCTAGCTATAAGCCCCCCGCCTCTGCCTCAGAGTCGAGTTTTTCCTGCCGCCCCTTGTGGATCTGGAAATCAGAATAAACCCTCAGCCTTCCTACATCCTCGCATTTTTCGAAATTTATTCTCTCAGTTTCTCATCTTCCTGTGCTGCTTAACAGTTGCTGGCTACCTGGAATCTCTCCCCAACGCATTTAACTTTAGCTCTTTAGTCATGTCCCACCGTGATCGTGAGCGGGAGCGGGAGCGTGAGCGTGACCGAGGAGGCGACCGAGACCGCCGAAGAGAACCGCGGGAACGTGATCCTGGAAGGGAACCCATACGGGAAAGGGAGCCTCCAAGGCCTAGCAGAGGTAGCGATCTGAATGAATTCTTCGTTGATGGCACGGGAATCCATCGCGAGGTCATGCAACGAGAAATATGCAAATACCTTGGACCAGAGGCCTACTCCAGACCTGGAGCTTACAATGTTTGATCTTGCACTTTTCATGCTATCACCGTCCATGGTACTAATGACCGGTCAGGGTATTTCTGGCTTCATCGTAACTGCCGTGCGCCCCTTCACTCCGGTAAGTCGATAGTGCGACACCAAGCCACTTCGCTCGCTGACGCATAACTGCCACGTTAGAAAATGATAGAGGATCTTCAGAACCTGTCCGAAGATTATGTGTCCGAAAACCAACAGATGAGGTCGAGGGGCTATCAAGGTAGTCCAATGCGAGCCTCGCCTGTGGCAGGTATTCCTAACCAGTCTCTAGAGATACCTTACAAGGACTCGAAGACAAGCCAACGTCAGGATGCTGTTTTGACACGTGACCCTTATGCCCAGGACGCCCGTTATATCCAGCAACCGGTCTATTCATCAGCCATCTCACAAGCTGGGTATCCATCCACCGCAGGTGGCTATCCTCCAGGACCCAATTATCCACCATCTCAGGTATCTGGATATCCACCAACATCCGGATATCCTCCACAAGGAACTGTTTATCCGCAAAGCTCTGGCTACCCACCACAAGCTGGTTATCCACCACAAGGTACTGGCTACCCGACTGCCTCAGGGTATGCAGCCGCAGGATATCCAGCCACTGTCGGGAGGCCAGGGAACCCTAATGATATGAATTACACATATGCAGAACAGACAGGAGATTATTCATCACAAGGTTACCCGTATCGCCAAATGGATGCGTATCCAAGTGGTGCTCAAGCCAGAGAGCCTAGGTCCGCCCCTGGTTATCCATATGTGGCATCGTCTCAAGATGTTCCGATGCGAGGCTCCGCCATCGATGAAAGGTATGATAGCTATAGCCAGTCCATCCCTGCTGGAAGAGGTGGGTTTCCTGCTCCGTCTCGAGGAACACCAACCGGGTATGATCCTCCACAACCCCGGGATGGATTTGCACGTGAACCTATAAGAGATGAACGTCGACGCAGATGATACCCTTTGGCCTGACTGGTATCTGAAACGAAACCTGAAGTCTTGCAGAAATGTCTAATTTCTTCTTTTCTTATATTAAAATCCGGAGAACTCCAGGCGGACTGGATAAGCAGCCATGCTTCGTCAACGGCATCCTGGATCTTATACCATCCACAGCTCCCGATTCACCTAACTTATAATTTCCCGATTGTCAAATGGAGTTCATTGATAGATTTCAACAAGTAGCTGGGTTGTAAAAGAGTCTTGTGCTTAATCACGAAATGGAGCTTCGATTTGACGCAACAAACCCTGGCGTTGTGTAGCTAATGTGGCCACGGCACCTTTCCAAACCTGGATCGGGAAGGCTATCTGTCTTTTTGTTGCTCGAGTCATAGAGCAGTCACGATACACTCCTGGTCAAGTCACATGTTCAAGTCCAAGGTTCTGTTGCTCCCACAGTTTCCCCTATCAAGGACCGCCAGCGGATGCTATAAAGTGTGGAACTCCATCTGTGTGCTTTCTTTTGTTTGATTAGGGGTATCGTTTCTTTGGCCATCTGTTTGTGGCATCAAGATTACCAGCATTTTCTGGAGACGCGTTTCTGGACAGGCATGATTGTTAGCGCGAATTGTCGGACAAGCGCACTGGTTTTGGTATGGAAGTATATAATTTCCTGTTCAGTGTTGCTACCTGGGCGGAGGGATGGGATATGCATCACTTCGGCGTCCACGGTAATAGAATGGCTACCCCCATTGATGATTTTTGGGGACCAATGTGAGAGTGGACATGTCCCAGTGTTGTCCTTTTTGCACATGTTACCTTGTCACTGATTGCAAAACTTCGATCACGTTATGCCCTGATGCTGATCCCAGTCGTCATTGGTGTCCTATCCTTTTGTGCAAGTACTAGCCGTTAAGACTGGATAAGGAAACCACAACTGTGTCCCCCGAGCACCGGTAATGTGAGGCGTACTGCTTCATGAGAAAAAAGCCCTCGACCGCAGGTGAGCCCCCAACATCTTATTGATACTGGACAGAAGCTCAGGAACCTGTCCCACGATGAAAAGCAACCGGTTCCTTCACTTCAGGGTTGTCCGACTGGACGACCTTTTATGACTCTGCTGAGACGGTTAGCTTCGCAAAAATTGGAACCAAAAATTACCTGGGCATTACCCCTTGGAGTGAAGTGTCTTGGTATCATATTGGACCCCGAAGTGCTCAGTACAAGAAAAACAATCTAGTTATTACAGCTGTGGATCCACATTACTTTTACCAGGCCTTTGAATATCCTAGATCATATCTGCCCTGGACGAGGCTTTTGCAGAGCGATCTCGGTCATCTTCTGTGGATTTACGGTCGTATAGCATTTCTACGCCGTCTAAAGACGGTTGGTTGGCTCTATGCGTCGAGAGTTCTTGATTAAAAACCTTTGTACAGATACAGTGATTTTGCCTATGATGTGAATATTTACTGCAATGCCACATGATAGATGCTACTAAGAATGCCATCCGTTTCGTTCACCACGCTTGCCCGATTAATAGTAGGAGCTGAACCGCGTATGACCCCTTCTCCATAATCACAACTCACTGCAACCTTGGTAGAGTGACCACAAAGTCGGCCAATCACATGAGCGACACTTGTAACTGAGGCAAAGTCCAAACCTCTGACGTGATTGACCTACAAGTCGCAGCAAATGCATCCCAAGTCTCGCACAGCAACGTAAACAGTGCGAGACGTTACACACTCGAGACACACTCAGCCCCACCAAGGAGGACTCGATCCTTTTGACGCAACTCTTAAGCCGCGAGGCGGGGACCCTGACCTTCCAACCAGCGGGCCAACCCGACTGCCTCTTCCTGGTCCGTTGTTAGATGCCGCACATGAAAGCCTCGCTTTTCGTTGACAGAGTCTTGCTTGACTCTCTTCCCACATCTTCCCACTGCTCAACCACTTTCGGCCGATTAAGTCAACTCCTGCGCAACAATGTCGAGGTGGGGCTACCCCTCTAGTGAGATTTACGAAGAACGAGATCGAGACTACTATTCTTCGAGCGGTCGAGGAGGTCGCACCAAGTACGAAGAAATTGATGAGATCGACATTCGGGAACGCCGGCGTGAGCCAGAATTTCTACGAGAAGATTATGGTCGCAGTTCGGCGGGGCCTTTGGTAGTTCGAGACGATAAGCGTGAGAGCATCGAATATCGATCGAGAGACCGACCACGAGAACGCCCTCGAGGGAGAGAAGTCGAGACGGATGAAGTCATTATTGCGCGGGGTCCGAAGGAGCGACCAAGGGAGAGGGACGTTGTTGAGAAGGAGGAGATTTCTTATCGGCACAAGGAGAGAGAGAGGCCTGCCCCAAGAGAAGAGGTGAGGGAGGAGATTATCTATCGGGAACGGGAGAGGCAGCCTCCGGCGCCTTTACCTTTACAGCAGGTACGGAGAGAGCACGAGGAGTTTGTGTTTCGTCCTAGAACAAGGGAACCAAGCTACGAGAGGGAAGAAATCACGATTAGGGAGAGGGAGAGGGAAAAGCCTAGGAAGAAGGACTACGAAGAAGAAGAGATTATCATTCGTAGAGACGAGAGAGAAAGGGAGAGACCAAGGAAGAAGGATTACGAGGAGGACGAAATCATCATCCGTAGGGGTGAACAAGAGAGGGAACGGCCGAGAAAGAAGGAAGTTGCGGAAGATCAAATCGTCATCCGAAGGGGAGAGAGGGAACTACCGAGAGAGCGAGACAGAGGCTACGAAAAAGAGGAAATCATCATTCGCAAGGATGATAGGGATCGACTTAAGCCTCGCGCACGAAGCTACGAAAGGGAATCTATTAGCATAAGCCGCGACGAACGAGAGCGACCTCGTGCTAGATCAAGAGGCGGTTTCCAAGAAGAGGACATTATCATTCGAAAGAATGAGCGAGAGAGTGTACGAGGTGGGTCGAGTGATTACCGTGATGAGGAAGTCATCATTCGTAGGGACGAGCGAGAGCGAGAACGAGAACCCCCGAAGCGACGGGAGAGAGACTTTGAAGATGATATTATCATCCGCCATGATGATAATGACAAGCGCCATAAAGACGAAATCATTATTAGGCGGAATGAGAGGTCGCCATCACCCGAATACGTTCCTCCACCTCCACCGGAACCTGAACCTATTAGAGCACCGCCCATACATCAGGAAATCATCACCCACCACCGTCACATCGACCATGGCAAGCTTCTCCCAATCTCCGTTACACTACCATCTTACTAACCCTGCCTACAGGCTTTGAAGTTCGCCCACCCAAACCAGCTCCTCCTCCCCCACGTCCACGCTCCCCATCCCCTGAACCAAGCTACGAAGAAATTGAGATCCGCCGTCATGGCTCCCGCAATGGTCGACACTATGATGAAGACATTATCATCGACCGCCGCGCTCCATCCCCTCGTCGTCGCCGCTCTCCCAGCCCGCCTCCTGCCCCTCGCTCCCACACCTACCGCGATGAACTTGACATTGCTGAGGAAGCGGAGTATTACAATCGGAGGGAGACAGAACGGAGCTATATTGGAGAAGGGTACAACGGCGCTACGAAAGACTGGGCGATTGTGGATGTGCCGCCAGGAACGAAACGGGTAGAGATGGAGGGGATTGGAGGTGCGAAGGAGGAGGTTACATGGCAGCGGTATAACGGTGTACGGCGGAGCAAATTCATTGCCGAGGAAGATGGTCGCGGCTACAGCGGTGGCGGAGAACTTGTCAGGCAAGAAGAGGTTGTCATCGACAACCGAGATCAGGGTAGACGGTTTGTCGCGCAAAAGGATCGCAAGGATGCAATGTGGACCGAGATCACCAAAGACCTTGTCTCCAAAGAAGCCATTGACGAAACGGGCTACGACTATGAAGAAACCGAGTTCTTCTTCTACGTTATGGTGTATCTCCGCTACGTAAGCCTACTTTCTCCCCATATCAACCCCCCCCCTTCCACCTCTCCTCTCAAATCACGCACCGCTAACGCCCCTTCCCCACGCAACAGGAAGACGTCCTCCGCCTCGTGGAGCTCACCGAAGACATCAAACGTGACCGCCGCGACCGCATCCGAGAAATCCAGTGGGAGCGAGAAGTCCGCCCCGAGCGGGAGAGACCGCTCGTGAGGAAACAGCTGGCTGCGGGGCCGTGGGATGAGGAGAGGGTGTTTGAGAGGGAGGTCGTCTATGAGGGTGTGTCTCCGCCGCCGAGGCGGTATCGCTGATTCAGCCTATCTCTTGGACGCGGGTTGGGGGGGGGAAGGGGGGGCCGGGGCGGTGTTGAGCGTATGGATGAGATTGAGGGTGGGGGAGGTTTGGGGGCTCCACACATGGCATGAGATGAAACGAGCACGGATCGACCCGATGGGACAACACCTCAACAACAACCACCACATCTAGTTATCGGGAGCATACCAACTGGCGCTCAGCCACATTTCCTTCTCCGTTCTGTGGATAGCTGTTGGCGGGGGATGGGGATCTTAGCTGAGACATTTTCGAGTTTGGGCTTCGAGCGGTTTTAAGCTAGTGGTAGACAGCATGATGTTTATGAATTGACGATCTTTACTTACTTGAGGTCTGAATGTTTCCTTTGCAGCAACTTGCCATGACGTGTGTGTTCTTTGACGCGGTCCGAACCCACCTATACCTATATTATACATATATAGGACGACAGCCAACCCCCCCCCCCCCCCCCCCAAAAAAAGCTAACTAAGAAAAAAAGGAGAATGCAATCAGTCAGTCTTCCACAGTAAGGTATCTATCACCTTCCCTTTCCCTTTCCCAACCAACCACAATCGACCACCATCATCAACCCATCTTGACCCCTTCCCGCTTGGGTTATTATTATTATTATTATATATTCCTCTCCGGAAAAAAGAAAAAGAAAAAACCTAAACAATCGGAGTGCCCACGGCTGCTGCTTGCTCTGTTGTCCAAATTTTTTTTTTTTAATTTTTTTTAAAGAGGGAAGATGAAGATGAAAGGAGAGAAAACCGCATTGCCGAACCAGCACACATACACCTCTCTCTCTCGACGACGACGCGTCATGGGCACAGATATTGATCGATTCATTGCTTGTAGACACGGCGGGCGACAAAGAAAGACTGGAGACGTACGTGCATCAATGTATCGGTTTCGTAGAAATGCGAAATCTTTCGGTGGGACTCGGTATATCACTAACACCCACACACATGACACTCGATACGCCCGAATATACTAACTGATACGCCTTCCAACTCCGCCCAAGCCAACGTCTTCCTCCGCCTTTCCGATCAAAACTTACGCTACCGCTCAAACTCCACAACTCTCTCCGCAGACCCAGCAGTCACAGCCGCCGTCGCATCCACCCCTTCCAACAAGTCCACCCCACCTTCACCCCGCCCCCCAGACTCGACCTCCGCCTCCGCGCCTTCCAAGAGCTCTCGATCGCCCGCCCTCACACTCCTCAAACTCCTCCTATCCGCATCAACACCGCCCCTCTCCTCGTCCTCCTCCCCATCTTCCTCAGAACCCTGCCGCGCAACCGCACTCCTCTCCATGTCTCGCTGTGCTTCATCAACGCGCTTGCGCACCTCGCCCGCCACGCGCATGCCATCGCTGACGATGTTATCTAGGACACCCCTAAGGCCCTTTGCGGGCGGGACGACGCCGGCGGTGCGGGGCGCGGCGGGGGAGGTGAAGGTGGTGAGGTGGTGGGGGGTTTGAGGGGCGTGGGTGGGGGAGAGGTGGAAGGAGGAGGGGAAAGCGGATTCGAAGAATTGTTGGAGGAGGTCGTCGGCGAGGATGACCATGCGGAAGGTGGGGAGGGTGATATGGAGGGGGTGGGCGGGGTCAAGGGCGAGGTTTGCGGAAGTGTTTTTGCGGGTAGGGGGGTGGGAGGTGAGGTGAGGGGTGAGTTGGGGTGCAGAGGCTGGTGGTGGTGGTGGGGTGTTGGGGCCGAGGTCGAGGAGGTCTTCTTCTTCGTTGTCGGACGAGTCGCCCACGGAGAAGTTGTTCATGTCTGCTGCTATTTGGGAATCATGGGTTTGAGGAGGGTTTGAGGACTGATATTGTGGGTTGTCGGGGTCGGCGTATTCGAAGCAGCGGCGGATGAAAGCGCTGATGCTGCTGAGGAAGCGTTCGTTGGTGTCTGAATTTTTCAGATCAAGATCGTCGTCTTGGTTGAGAATGCTTGAAGACGGTGAAGAGGTCAGGTATTCTCCCAGACCACGACGCGTTAGAAAGAGTAGAGCTTCTGAAATGCGTAGGATTCCTTCCCGGTCTACCTTGCCGTCTTGGTCGTCATCATAAAGCTCGAAGAAGTAGCTTATGCTCGCCATGATATCTCTTGTACCCTTGACCTGTGCTAGCCCAGAGACGACATCTTGGAGGCTTAGACCATCATTGTCGTCTTTGTTCCATTTGCCATAGAGCCGTTGCGTGAAGTCATGGTCGGCGGGCTCAACATTGCCGGCACCCCATGGGGAGAGAGAAAAGCTGCGGTTTCTTCCACTAGTTCCGAATAGTGTATTGTTTTCTTTCTCCAGTACGTGGCTGTTTTGGACGGACACAGGAGCATCTCCAATTGCCCATCGTGTGATGCCAGCGAGAAATTCCCGGAAGCCGTCGTAATTCATTAGTGTGGGACTTGGTCCTAGGCCAACTCGCCCAATTTCGATACTGGGATTGCCAGCAATACCAGTCACAAGTTCCGTTGCTTTGATTTTACCGGCTTTGGCTCGCTTTTCGGTCTCTTCCCGCAGCATCTGCATTCGCTGTTCCCGCTCATATAAGATACCGTAGAAACGATCGTAGAGGAAGCCTAGATCGTCTACGTTTAGACGCTTACTATCTGGACCGAGATTTCGTATTGAGGTTCTCTTTGCAAAGCTTTCGATATTGTCAAGGACTGCATCTTTGTGCTTTTCCCGTTGCTCTGATATCGCGGCATGAGTGATTCCAGAAAATTCCTTGAAAGCCACGACCATTAATTCTTGAAACTTCGTAACAGCACGTAGCTTTTCGTTTTCGGATCTCGGATGTGCGGATTCGTCCAAACGCGAGAAATAGGTCTTGAGTATGGATATAAATGTACCGTCATCAGTGATGTCGAGAAGCTCTTCGCCGTTGATACGTAAAATGGCAAGACCGACTTGGAAAAGTACCTTTGGCCCTTCCAGAAAGAAGACATCAAGGACTCGAAAAGCGAATACGAGCGGCATGGAGTTAATGTACAATGAAAGGAACCAAGGAAGGGAGACTACAGACAATTGAACATCTGATTTTACTAGATGATCCCATAGTATTGGCATAGTCTTCTCGACTAGTGATTCAAAAACACGCTGATCCAGAAGAGTCCCGTACATGGTCGTGGAGTAGTAGCCAGGCAAGAGTCGGTCGCATAAGACTGATAGAAGGAAAAAGGCTTGTGACTCTGACATGTATCTTAGATAGTTAGCATTGACTTTGCAGTGTCTAGGGACTGGGAAGAGACCTACATAAGAAGTGCTGCAACGACAATATTCATTGCTTGACAATAGCCCACCTCTTCATTGGTCCAGCTATAAGCTGTGAGGACTCGTCGCAATCGTCCAATGCCCTCTTCACTTTGAAATCCAGGATACTCGGGCAAACTTCGATTAAGGTCCTTCTCAATCTCATCAATCGCTAACGACTCACGACCGGAAAATTTCGCAAGTGTATCCGTGAACAGCTTCGGTTTTTGTAGCCGAATGAATAGAGAGCCTGACGTCAGCTCCCAGATCTCACCCCGAAGACGGTTCGGAAGCCCAACTCGGATGAGCTTGTGAAAAGTAGGCTGCCGAATGAGAGTAACATTCCGACCATTCTCTGCCACTCATTAGCTGGCACTGTATCCACCCTTTCGCTCGGCTAACCTCTCAGGTATTCCCCCCATAACCTCATCTTGCTGCGATCCCGTAGCTTTTTGGGGTCGCCAGGATATCTGAAGACCGTACCAAGACCCGCATCTGGCGGGTCTTTAACTCCGCTGAGAGCCTTGGCCTCATCCCTGGCCTCCTTGTTGTTACCAGAAAGCAGATATTCGGAGTAGCACTCGCCAACAACGGCTTTTAAGTTTTCAACCTCCCTGACACCGTCTCTCAATCCCCTTTTTAAGCTATCGCAGAATCTTTCACACGCCTGGCGACTGCCGGCGAGCTGGACTCGAAAGCGTTGAGCATCGGGATGGCTTCCTTGCTGACGGGCGAAGCCGTTCCATGTCGTGATTGCTAGGGCAAATAAGCCAGTCTCAGAGTATAGTCTCTCAACGCGCCTGACAGCACATAGCGGCAGTGTAAAGCCATTTCCAGCAGGCCCTGCTCCATGAGTTTGGCCAGTGAATACACTGGACGCCTGGATGCTTGCGCCTGCATGGAAACTTGTAGGCTGAGTCGAAAAGCAGAGGAAGCTTTCGCTCATATGCAATTTGCCAACGTATATGTTTCCCGATTCGGACGCCTTCTGCCTTTGGCCACCGCTCTGCGTAGTGGAGAGCGAGCCATGTAGGACAGATAATGATAGCTCGGCGGTGATCTCGTGAGTTGGTGTCTGGGAATCGGGCAAGCGGAATTGAAGTCGGAAGAGGGTGGCTTTGGAAGGATTTTTGTCAGACGGCCTTACTGGTGGAGAGTTTGGGTCAATTAGGGATTGGGCCTTTTGGACAAGGGAGTTGAGGGAGAACATGCTTGAGCCATATAGAGTGGATGGCACGACGGGTGCGTGCGTATCGAGACTTGGGACTCAGTAGACTTTGTATTTATCCTGACAGCAGTCTTCTATAAGAATGGATAGCATGGGTGAAGTTATCGTATACCAATAGTTGCATTGCTTACATACGGTGATGTGGGCTGCGACTGCTTAGGTACTCTGTACCTCCGCATATCTTTGCTACGTACCTTGGAGTACCACGTTCCGAGAGCACTGAAGTGCGAGGCTCTCTCTATATGTCTGACAGGGGCAGGCCCTGTTGCGGCGAGTCTCTGGATTAGCCGCCGGAAGGCTACCTACAGACGAATCACAACCGCACACCAACACACAGTAGACAGGTACTCTCTAGACTACTACCTGATAAACCCATTACAGTGTTAAGATCACCCGAATCTTGGCTTCTTTCTCGATGTACCAGCCTGTCTACTAAACCGATCATGTATCTGAACTGGTGTTTATTTCCTAAAACTTTTAGAGAACGCGCCTTTCTCTCAGCTCTTGCCGATACTCAAGTCATGCTGCCACAAGAAATGATGCTATTAGTTTTTAAATCACTTTGTTCTGACCTCACTTCTATAATGCTTTCGCTCTAGTGTTGGGTAGGGCTGACTGTCATTAAGAGTTTGAAAATGGGGGACCGAAGCATCCGACGGGGATGAGGCAGAATTCTCTAGCTACACCTACGCTGTTCTTGACTGATATCTAATTTATGTACCTTGGCGAGTTTCGTGGGTCTATCTCGGTTGAAAGATTATGAGCTCGCTGTCTGGTTGGGGTGATCGAATGTTGCCTGACCCGATCTTCATTTTCCTTCCTCTCACTCTAGAAAGTACTTAGGATTGTGATCTTGTATCATGGATAGAGCTTCTCTATTACAAGGGCTGTTATACTATTCTCAATGAACACGCTTATTCCCATAAACATCTATTGTGGTGCCATGAGTGGCTTTGTTGACCAATAGGCCGCTTCCGGCACTTCAAGTGAATTGTAGGTGATATCAATTGTCGACACCAGTTACTCATGTTGTTTTTATTCACATGCTAACACATTTGCATCTTAACACATTTGTCTCATCGCAACTTCGCCATAATAAAGATCACAACATATAAACCTTCAACATCTTACCAACCAGCTACAAACCTGCTCTTTGTGCCAACCAGCTACAGCATACATACCTACTACCATTCAAAGATCAGCTACTTCTACATACCTACTACCATTCAAAGATCAGCTACTTCTACATACCTACTACCATCCAAAGATCAGCTACTTCTACATACCAGCTACTTTCTACATAGCTACTACCTTGCACAAACACCATCTTTCATTACATCATCTATAGTCAAACATGACGGGCAAGAAGTCGAAGAAGAGTGCGGAAAAGAGTGGCTCGAAGCCAAACAAGGGTAATTCCACTCAGACGAATGGTAGTACGTCCCAGCCAATTCAGAGTACCTCACCGCTAACCAATCGTTAGTGCCAGAGCAGCAGTCAGCCACACCGACTTTCAAGTTCGATATGCCAGCTTCTGTGAAGCCTATAGTTTTCGGTGAAACTCTTGCAATCAAATCCGTGGACTTTGATTTCGAAAAAGACGAAGCTCCAGCTCTCAAATTTCCTCGTCCAATGCGTTCAATCAGGGGTAGGCCTTCTGTGAATGTATATCCAATCTCGACCAAGAGACGCCCGGATGGTACTATACTCTTGGACATGGATACTATTCAACAAGATTCTGCCAGATCTGTTTCCACTAGGTTGTTCACTGGCCTGGATGGTAAACCTTTGAAAGAGACATGGACTCATGTGACTACTAAAGCGTTTACTGGCATGGTTCCTAGTTGGGCACCTAGCATTGAAGATCCAGGCTTTGCCGAGTTCGCCGACTTCTACTTGGTTCCTGACATAAAATCCGAGCACGTACAGTCGACCAAGCCTGCGGCACCTGTTGAGCAAAAAGGCGGCGACTTCTCCAACAAGAGTATGCGTGATAGTGTGAAGAAGTACACTAAGCAGCTCGAGGATTGTGAGAAAGGATACAAAAAGCAGCTTGAAGATATGGAGAAGTCGTATAAGAAGCAGCTGACTACCCTCCACGATACAATTGCTACGAACAACGAAGCACATAGCGAGGAATTGAGCAACAATGCCCAAAAGTACAAGATCGGGATGGCGGGTCTGGAGATTCAAGCAACGGAGGCGCAAGACACGCTTACCCGCCTTCAAGAACACGACACCGAGCAGAGAGAGTACATCCAGAAGCAAGCTCGTCATCTAAGACATGGCCACGACGTGCTCACGAACGCACAGGCGTCAATTGCCGAATCGCAAAAAACCGTTGGGGAGCAGGAGACAGAACTGGTCAAAGCAAAGGATCTACTGAGGGTAACTTATCGAAACCTCCAGGATAGTCGGCTTGAGACCGCGAGCGAGAAGGCGGCAGTTGAAAAAGCTACAAGTAGCTTAGAAGAAGAGAAATTGGCCCGGACGAAGGCGGAGGCGGAGGCGGCTGCCTTGAGAGAGAAGTACGAGGAGTTGAGATCCAGCGATCTCAACCAACTTCTCGAGGCAGCCAACCAAAGCTTGGAGAAGTCCACAGCGGAGGTGGCAAACTTGACGCTGTATAGGGACAATTACAAGCGTCAGTGGAGGAAGGTGGAAGTGGAGATGAAGAAGGTTCGAGTGGAGAACGCCGACCTAGCGGCGGAGTTGGAGGGTTCGAAGCAGGAGTTCCAAGAACTCCGGCAGAATTGCCTTCACGAAATTCGCCGCCTCGAGAAAGAGCTGGCAGTGGCCCGAACCAAGGCCATTGACCAGGCCAACGAGATCTCGGAGGCCGATAGTGGACCGCCGTCTCCTGCATTTGGTCCACAGCCACAAACCCCCGCCCCGGCCCTGCGAGTCTCGCAGGGCACCCAGACACAACCACCGCCGCCCGCCCCGCAAGCCTCGCAGGGGACACAGACCGATGACCTGGGGGCCAAGCAAGTCTTGGCCCTCAGCGAGGTCCGAGAAATCTCGGTGGAGCCCACCATCATGGCCGCCGCACCGGAGCGCGACCAGGACAAGAGCGGAGCTGGGGGTGTCCCGGGCATGGTGCCCATCATCGTCATCTTCATCATCATAATGATGATGTTGATGATGATGATGGGTCACCGTGACCCGTGGACGGTGTGTGTGACGTCGTGGAGGACGGGGATGGGATGCGGACGAAGCGTCCCCGAGTGGCTCTGGGAAGACCCCTTCCTAGAGCTCTCGGGGAGCTTGTTCGGCTAGGTGTGGGGAGGTGGTTGTTCGTGTCGTGTGTTTCCCTGTTGTTCCCCCCCTGCCCCCCCCCAAGCACCATCCCCCTCACCCTTTGGAATTTCGAGCGTCTATGTAACACCATCTCGCCCCTGTACCGTTCTGTTTGTCTATTTTTGATGTTCAGCTTCCCCCCCTTCCCCCTGCACCAGCCCGGTCGTCTTTTGGAGTTCCGAGCGTCTTTGTAGCACCATTTCGCCCCTGTACTGTTTTTCTTTTCTTGTGGGATATGTTTCCGGGGTTCTGTAGATAGTAGAAAAACACAAAAACATTTGGAAAAACAGAACAACGTTCCACTTCGATGCCTACGTGATTCACTGATGTAAAAGGAAAATGAGGAGGCTAAGGAGGAAGTCGGATCGGAAATACTGCTCATAGTACGATGGTGGTTCGATCGAGTGTGGTTTAAAGGGGTAAAAAGTAAGCTACATCACTGCTGGAAAGGTTAGAGGATGGGCTTGAAGGGTAAAAAGCAGGTCAAAACTATTAGCTGTGGACGAATAGCAATGATCCTTTCGAATCAAGATTGCTTTTACTAGCGTACCTATGAGTATACATAATACGAGTGGGCTGTAGTTTTGGTACCAGTCTTTGAGGTCTGACTATTAACTACTGCACATACATATTCCCTTGACGTACCGGAGCATGAACGACACACCCGGATTCAAGATTTTAGGCATGTCCATCCTCCCAAAGATCTATCGTACCACATGGCAGAACTAACCCAAGAACCAGGGTCGTCTTGCGGCTAATGCGTTGCATCCCTCACGAGACCCTGCCCTCGAAAGTCGGGCGTACAACAACTACCGTTGATCTTCACGCTCCATAGACTCCGATTTACAAACTGGGAAGCAATGACGCGTTACAGAGGCTCTAAGATGCTGGACCGAGGGTAAAGAGTACGTTCCGGTTGAAAGCATACTCTTTTGGTCCAGAAATATAATGGCTGGAGTCGGAACACTTTTGGTAGGCAACTGCGAGACCAGACAAGGCAGCCATGGACCCTTCAACGATCAAAATGTGTTATGGGTCAAGGTGAGAACCATTAGAGTTAATAGTACGTCCAGGAGCAATGCATCATTAGGGAACGACATTGTTAAGATGGGTTGAAGAGATACACTGCGCACGGGGCGGGCCTCTCCATTATCATTCAGTTGCTACATACGCCTTGCATTCAACGACATCTCGCCCTCTCTTCCGAGATGCGAAATGGGACCGGCAGAGATCGGGATGTTGAAGGCGTCCAATGCTGCTAGCGAACCCCACATAACGCTCACCGCTCTTGCACACACAAACTCAATGCTCTGTGATGGGACAATGGCTTTATGCTTCTTATTACGCTTCACTAGAGAAGAGATCCTTTCCATATATGTCCTTTATACCCTGTTGTCCGTTTCCGGGAAGCTCCGATTTGAAGAAGTACTCTTGAACTCGAAACTCCGTCCTTGGACTTTCAGCAGATATTGAATCACTTGAAATCGCTACAACGATGACATCTTTACTGTTCCTGACGTCATCGCTCGAATCCGCCCAGTGTATTGGCTCTGTTTTTGATATCCACGGTATTGACTCGACTACGTGGCATTTCCTTTCATTATATTTGAAGCTCACAAGGCGCAATTGCAACATGACCCTGCCAACGGACATGAAAGACAGACAGTGCATCTCTTTTGGTGCGCTTATAGTCGGCTCAGAGACGAAGGCTTCATGGTTGACCCTTAAGGCGTATTGATTGCCCTTCCCGCACCGGCTTCACAGTTTCATTATCTAGGTCACACGTACTGGCCAGTACGCCAAAACCCTCTCATCACCATGATGCAAGTCTCTGGTTCTCACCAATGGACACCTTTAGTCTTCCATTGTGGTCACCTGTGCGGAGGTACGCCTCCGAGCAGGGCAATGATGAAGCTATCACCAGAGCAAAGAGTAGGGCAATTTAGATAATGTGTTGGTTTGAGAGTCAATTGTACAGCAATTAGTCTCTATATATCTCTCATCATCACCACTGTTTCTCTGTACCCTTCGTCCGGAATAACGTTCTACTACCGCCATTCAAATACTCAATTGATCAGACCGTCTACCAGACTATCAGTCTTGACCTTAATCCTTCTCCTCTTCTGTCCGATACAGTTCGACCTACACCTTCTGCTACTGCTCAAGTCTGGTTGTCTGTATGGTTCGTTGCTTATCCTCTTTTTGCCAACCGAGTTGTCTCATCTCTATCAACGGCCCTATACTTTCTCTCAAGCAGCACCGTTCTGCCCCTAGTCTTTAACGTTTACTCGACTCTACTCTGCTTCAATTTTAAGCTTAGCCCTTCTATCTGCTACAATTCTTATCTCGAACCATCTCACACTACAACTGAGACCCATACACCAACATCCACCAGATCTTCGCCCCTATCTCCAGCTCTTACCACCCCAGACATCCACTCTTCAACCCAGCACCTCCCCATTATTATAGCGAATCTCGTATCCCTCGACATGGCCGACGTCTGGAACTGCTGTCAGTGCAAAGCCCCTAACCTCACCGCCAACTCCCCCGAGCGCTGCCCAGTTTGCACCCACATCCGCTGTTCCAACTGCAAAACTGGCCGTCCCACCTTTTCCACCCCCTCCCATCCAAACTCCTACCACAATGCCTCACCCGCCAACCAATCCTACCACTACAGCCCTACCCAGCACACCTCCCCATCCATGGCCACTGCATCTCGCACCCCGCGCTACTACACCACCACCTACCCATCCTCCACCTCTTCCCCCTACCCGTCCACTGCTACTCCACGCTACTATCCAAGCGCCTCAGGCGATTATGCTTCTGCTCGCCCAAGCATGCGTGGGTGGTGGGTGTGTTGCAGTTGCAAGCAGAGCTGGAACCCTGCTCTTGCGCCGGAGAGGTGCCCGTATGATGGGCATAAGAAGTGTGTGGGGTGTGAGGTGCTTAGCTAAGTTGGAAGAAAGGTTGTGAGAATGAGGCGATGGTAGGTGTCGAGGCAGTGGATGAGATGAGAGGGCATGGTGGAAGGGGTAGGGGAGGGGATGGGGAGGTTGTCAAGGTGATGCTGGCTGACGTTTCCCTTTCGTGTCTCGTCTTTCTTCATCACCACGTTTATGTTCTTTGTCTCAATTTTCTTGTTTACTCACCAAGCCGGGCAACAGTGACGGTACACCAATCGACAGAACCGCCTATGGAGAATAAGTGTGCTTTTCGACTTCCGCTTCTTGGTTTTTACTTGCTTCGCTTCTTGTTCTTATGTTTGCAGTGATAGAGTCTTCGGTGCTTGGTGGGGGTACATGGTGGTTATGGATTAGGAGAAGGGGGGGAAAGGGGGAGAGTGGGATGGTGTTGAGGATCTTATTTCAATTTTTTCCTACATTTGATTCGTGTACTTTGATTTATTTTCCAATTCTTGTATTTGATTTGTATTCTTTGCCGTTATGTACTTTTGCCCCTTTTCCTTTGTATCCACACTCTCTATCTGTGATAACACTTTCCTTCTTCTACATATTTACCCCTTAGATCTCTACTTTGACGGCCTATGTATGATTCGCAGCAGCCATTGGGGAATGGAATCACATTCGTTCATTATCTAAGTTGTACTTTATCCAATACATCCATTCCCCCAGCGCAAGCTAGGCCATGACCTTGATGAGGTGGTGAGAATCTCAGGCCGCATCTATTGATTACTGATATCTGTAAAAGCCTTGCGGCGTGTAGATTGAGGTCATGGTAGATCGGCCCTTTGGTTCTGAATTAAGCTGTTGAGTTCATGGGTGCATGACCGCTCCCATCACTATCTCTACAAGAGTACCTTATTCAATCAAGATACTGACGTCACGTCAACTCAACAGATCTTGGATAAATCGCTTGACCGAGTAGGGTTTGAGGCTTTTATGCTTCGGTGTTTTAGTCTTTGGAACGTGAGCATTCCGGGAGTTGGGTTGATACCCTTCATGGTTGGTCGATGCACTTGCTAGCCTAAATTTAGTGGTTGGGGTAAGTCTACCGGCTGTAGAGGGGGGATCCGTTACACAATCAAATTCTCAAGTGGAGTAGCCATGAACGGGAAAATGCTGTGTGAATAATGATATGCGCTTTCCCAAGATTAATTCCGTATATATTAGCAAGGTACTTCTATATTCGTTTAAGCAGAAGTACAAAAGCTAATGTACGTCTTCCCTCGCACCATTATGGGCGAGATGCAGATTCGACGCCTCCCGACTGAATCCGTTCCTTTCATGAGAGGGATGCCCAACATTCCACCTGCCTTCATCCCGCTCCTCTTTTTCCCTATTAGGCTTCTCTCTCCTCCGCTTTCGCTTATGTGACTTTTCACCTTCTCCATGGGGTAGCGCTATTCCCGCTTCTTGTCTCATCTGGTCCACTACAGGACCAAGCTCAAACTCGCTAGCCAGTCCATCATGTTTAGAGCATGGGCTATGTCTGATGGGCAGAAACCAATCATACAAATGCTCCCCCATCACACTCTTGAAATTCCGCAAAGGCCCGAGATCCCACGGGTTTTGGCCTGGTTTGGTGTGCAGAATCGCAAAGGTTCTAGGCGGACCTGGTGGTGGCTGTGGAGCCGCCGCTGTTGGATCATTAGGGTTTATGAGGGTGGGGGCTAAGGGGTATGTGATGGTTTGGAATCCAGGAGCTGTGGTATTTGGAGAGGGAGACCGGGGCATGTAGATGGCTAGGGTCCAGACTTTGGTTTTGCGAGAGAGATTTTCGATGGTTGTGGTGTTGAGGATTGCGAATTGGAGGGACGAGAGGGTCATGCCGATAGTGAAGAGGGCGAAGAGGGCGGCACTGTAGGGGAGGGGCATTAGTGAACCCGGTGGTTTCTAGGAAAGCTGAGGACTCACAGGGCTAGGGTCACGATGAAATGGATGTTAGAGTGACCGACCTATATTAAACTTCAGCCTGAGACACTACCGTTGATGTCAAAACAAGCTTCTCGGCGTTGAAACAAAAAAACCCGGTGTGCTGGTTCATTCAAGGTTCAGGGTTCTGCCTAAGACGCCATGATTTGGAGATGGTGTGCAAACGTAAGACCGGATCTAGGGTGCGAATGGAGCGTAAGGTAACTGTGACTCACCTGCTCTTTTACAAAGATAGCCATAAATATAAGAATAAATGTACAATAGACTGCAGTCCATGCAACGAATTGCAGGAAGAATTTGAAATTTGTTTCAGAAACGACGCCTCCAACCCTAAATGTAAGTTCTCAGTTAGAATCTATTTCAGGTAAGACTTCTACACGCAAAGTCTCAATAAGTGATCGGATATCATCTTCCATCCCTCGGACCGAAGGGCGATTTTTCTCCCAAGATGAACACTCCAGTGGGATGAAACTCACCAAGGGCAGAAATGGTCCATCTTTTTGACACAGCGCCCAACCTCACGACAGTGATGGGTTCGATCTGGCTTCCAATTGAGGCATGTAGAACACCATATGGGACGACCATCTCCTTCGCAGGTAAATACATCCTTAGTATAGAACTGTCTGAGATCAGGCGCTGGATCTGCTCCGGTCAAGGGTCGGGACTCGCTGGGTCGTTCCGCGTGAAGGCGACCATGCAAGTCATCCGCCCCGTTTCCAGTAGTTTCTCCCCTGGCAAAGCCGTTGACTTTCTCTTCAAGCTTCTGCGCATCTACCACGTTCTTCTCCCGGCTTGAGCGGCTGTTCCTGCTGCGCTGTTTCTGGCTTTTCTGCTGAGCTTGCCATTGAGGCCCTCTGGAGACGTAGCCTGGATTGGTCGCGACAATGTAAAATAGCCGGAAATATGCAGTTGCAATGAGCAGTAGAAGGACGGAATAGCCGACTAAGATACCAATAGCTGCATGGGGACGTGGGCTTCGTAGAGTGGCTGGGGGTTTGAAGAGGTATTCAACTGCTACTAGTCAGTCTAACCATAAGATTCGTCGATAGATCACTGACCGCAAACAAGCACAATCACCACCCACGTGACATATCCAACTATTGCAACAAGGATAAGAGGAATGACTCTTGCAGTCCAGAGATTGACGACTTTCTGGTCCAGGGTCGCTGGAGCCATAGGACCCTCCAAGGAAGGGCGAAAGGCTAAAGCTCTGTCGGACCCGGGAGACGCTCATAGCAGGCAGACAGAGCAGGTGGAACTCGCGCGAGAACGACACGTTGTTACCTTACTATGCAGATTATCGATAAGCAAATAGACACTCAGAGGTAGGAAGGTACACCAGAACTGCCAGATGGTTAAAGTGGTCCGAAGTAGTTAGATTTACAATTGCGGCCAAATGATTATCCCCTCCGCCGATGATGAGTCATGGCCTGGCGGCCCACGTCTGAGGTCCTGAGGCAACCAACCTGCCCATTTCCATACATGCTTGTTGATCATTCTCTTTCCTTCCTACTTCACCCGCCAATGGTTCACCCCGCGAATGGAATCATAACTTTAATGTCTCATAATTGTGCCTCACCACTACAATGTCCAAAGGGTCGAGCTAGGCTGTTTCTTCAATTATTGCACTGCCTCTGAATACACAGATAGTAAGGCAAACGCTCAACATTCACAAATAAATTCCACGGTGGGAAAGCGGCGCAAAAATAAGAGCCTTGGTGCCTCATTGTTCTACAGACAAAACATGGCCTCGACTTCGCCTCCTCGACAGGCAAAGGCCGCTCAGTCGCACAATAGAGCGCAGAGAAGGCTGTATGAAAACCTAGAATCGCCGGGGGACACGGACCGGCGCTTTCTGAGGCTGCCAAAACAATGCCACAAATTTTGCCAACCGAGGCGCTCCTGCCCATTACATGGCGCAGCAGAATTGCCTGATGGACTATGTTGAAGAGAACACGAAATCCTCGTACCATTGAACAAAAGGATCGAGCATCAAGCTCGGAATGAGATGTTCTCGGATAAAACTGGCACTTCTATGCAGATCTGGAAATAGATCTCAAAAGAATTCAATTTTGGTGTTGTATGCCTGTTCATGGAGAGCTTTAGTGTCGAACTCTCCGTATGTCGAGAGCCTGAGAAATGGTAGTATATACCGGTCGTATGAGCATTTGTTTATACGCTAGGAGTGGCTGCTACCTTTGCCTTTCTCATAAGCCCCCTAAAATTTCTTGTGATAGAGGTATGTTACAGATGGCTCCCATTCTCGCTTCGATTAAGGATTCCCGGTGAAGTAGAGCTTTAACCGGTCTGTTGCTAAAGCCCTGCCACCTGACGTGAAGAATCACAATCCTTCTTTGCCAATCCTTGCTTCAGATTTTATACCGGTAACCATTAGGTACGAAGCATCACCCAAAAATTGGCTGCAGGACGCCTCACTAATGAGTTTCCATAAGATTCGCCACTCGTATAGCTCAATGTATATCTGTATCACATGCGATACACAGCTTCAATCTCCAGTCTGCGCAGGCATAGTCTCGATCCTTGAAGCAATTAGCGTTTAACTTGATTCTATGGAGTTCTCTGACAGTAGATGTCGCTCAAATTTCAGAATTTCAATGTTGAAGCCCCAATTTTCAGGTCACCCACAATTACTTTGAAAAAATGATGTGACACTTACCATTGTCTCGTCTTATATTCTCTTCTCTTCTCAATCTTGCTGAGTAGCCCTGGTTGGTAGCTTCATGCAGTGGCCTCTTTCATATCACGGATTGGTCTCAGGTTCATTGCAATCCCAAAAAGATCAATGTCTTCTGTAAACAATGCATCCTACTCATCTCTTCTAGCTTTTACTGACCTACAACAGAGTGACGCACACGCGAATGGCCGGCAATATTCTGGTATGACCCGCAACAGTTCACCGGTGTATCCATTCTATCCACCAGATCCTTCCGGCAGACGACCAAGCCGATTGACCGAACTGCAGTACGTGAATCCTGCCCAACGAGAAGCCGAACGAATTCGTCCAGTATCCGTGCAAGGTCCGTCGTCTGTCTATTGCCAGCCAGAACAACACCTTGTTTGCAACCCACCATCTGAGCCACATCATCACATCATGAGTTCGAGCACCCACTCATACTATGACCACCCCTCAACACGACGTACAAACAGCGGAGCTGGACTTTATACTCCATCAGGAAGCGGCAATGGAAACAATCCCTGTCGCTCGCATCCTCAGCCAACTCGAACCCTGTACTGGTATTGCTGCCAACGATGCGCCTGTCCAGGTCCATATTTATCCTCTTTATATGCATCGTGCTTAAATTGCGGCGTCCAGAGATGCTCGCGTTGTCGTGAAGTTGTACTTGAAGTTAGAGATTGCGGTTATCGAAGCTGATCCTGCGAACGATCTTGTAACGTTATGTACCCTTTTGCAGACATGTGGGGCCCCGTGAACCCTATCCATTCTCTCATTCCGTGATCTTCCTCAGCGTACAGTTTGGTATTGTATATTCTGTCATATTGTAGTAGCATAGATCATATCTTTTCCGTTACTTCGCATCATCAAGGGGAGTCGCTGAAATCGTCAAGACCTAGCCAGCATTCCACTTCAGTCATGTGAATGAAGGAAAATAACTTGAACAAAGTCCAAACTGGTGGGACTGGCTCTGAAATTGCTGATCCTATGTTCCATGGTGTGTTTCGTATGAAGCAGACTCTTGCAATGTCAAGATTCCAGAATATCTAGTCGTTAGTGAGTTCGGGTAGCACCGTTCGCCTGATTTCTCCGAGCTAACAGCATTTATGCTCACTTAATTGTGTCGAACGTCACCCTGCAGATTCAATCCTCCTTCATGCAGTCACAGTCACTTCATACCGTACCTTCTAAAGCATGATTAGACGCACCAATGGATTATTTACACCGAGTTTATACATGGTATTCGTATATTCTAAGGGCTTACGATACAAGCATTGGTGGGAGGCTCCAATGCAAAGCGGCCGTCCTTCTTTTACTAATGGTTCGAAGTGGCGGGCTATGTGCACACAGTATGAAAATTTTACCTTCCCTCTTCTACCAAAGCAGGAACCATCATTGCGAAACAAATTCCTGCCGCTGGCATCACCACTGACTTCAGTAAGATTTTCGGTCTTCACTACAGATTATTATCATCCCCGTGTGTGACACGGAGCGCCGTTTGAAACAGTCACACATTCATTCGGCTTGTACCTACCTCTTCAGTGATATTACCTACTATTACTGCATCGACCCTTGCACAAGGTCCCCGGTGCTATGGGAGGTCTCAGATCCCTACATTCGACCTCTGTTGGACGCAATTTTCCCCGAGCCTTTTTAAGGCGCTTACCGGGGGGACGGCTTGGGAGCTCCTCCACGTGAGCACCATGTGCGAGCCTGCACTGATCTGAATACACCGTTGCTGCACGCTTGCTTGGCCATTCTGAGTGCAGCGATATGCTTGGAGTGTGCTTTCTGTTCATATTTGTACGCCTTATCGCTATGATGACCCGAAGAATATGAGGTGATTCCAGCACAAATTTTAATCTTATCGTCATGGCTGTAGCTTTCCTCTCCGGAGCTGGAGATGATGCCCTCGACTAACGCTCGAGCTTCTAGCATCAGCAGCGCCATGGCAACAGCACCGTCAGTTCCATCGTACGTCGCCTGCGTCCCTATTTTCGGCATAAGACCAAACTCAGCAGAGCATAGAGGATGCCCCATAATTTTAAAACTCGTCATTTGGTGGCTGGGGTACTATCCCACTCTGCCGCGCTGGATCTTACGGCTGAGTGCTTACTACGAAAACTTCGTAAGTGAACCCTATATTGCAGGATTCATTTCAAATTGAGCATCAGACTCATCCAGGGCTCACTCGGTTCGAGTGAAAACTCTGGGCTTCCTTCCAGCTGGTGTATATAAGCTGTTCTTTTATGCCACCTATTATCGTCCAGAGTTTATCATCGCCTACCTCCTTTCCACGACACCGTAACATATCAAGCTATCTACCTTCTCAGCTCACTTCGACTCCTATATCACTCCTCATCAGGCTAAAATACCCAGTATCATGTGTGCTCCGATGCCAGGCTTGAACTACTATGTAGAGCATGAGGCCTGGAAGACAGCTTCCAGTCCATCTGGAGCTGCTGGGTACCCCATATTTGCCATATCTGCGGAAGATCCACTTACCCCCTCTACCCAAGACTCAAATAGAGCTTGTTCAACATTCGATGCGTCCTCCCTAGAGCCCGTTGATTACGAACATGGTCTTTCTCGCTCCCATGCCTGTGACAGACAGAGCGACTATATCAACGCTTCAGGTTTCAACTCCTCGGAGCCTAGTGAGCTTCCGGAAGATCCTGCACGCAAAAGAGCCTTTGCTCGGTGGTACTGCTGTACGTTATGGCTTTCCTATATTGTAAAACAAAGGCTGACAGGGGCAGGTCGTTGCAAAGATGGCCCGAAATCTATCGGACTTCAGCCTGCTTGTATATCTTGTCACCACTATATGTGTGTCAATTGCTCGCAAGAGTGATGCAGCAACGCAGCCACCGATGCGGATCTTCCGAGCAATGGCTAGATACTGCGGCAGATCACACCTTACACGGCTTCTGTTCACAACAATGAAAGATACGTTCTTGCCTCATATGAACTAAGGGTACTTTTTCGAGGCTACTCTGTTGGAGCTGTCGAAGGTATATACTAGAGAGACTTGCTTGTCTTCGAAATCAGGTTTATTTTTTGTGCTGGTCTTTGCTTATGTTTGTGTGTGGCCCAACTCCTACCTTCATTTAAACATGCTTGAGTCATCGTGGTGGTTGTCATAGTTTGGAGAGCGATTTTCTTGGTTGTGACTCACCTCTCAATTCGTATATTGTATCTGTCTGAACATGTACGAACACATTACGTATAAATAGATACATCTCCACTTATGGCCAGCCAGCCCTGATCTTTGTACTTACAGTGCAGACTTGGGGATGCTACAAATTATTTCATCAACGTTTCCTCTGTTTGCCCTTTGCGAACTAAGCTCTGTAAATCTGGTCGTTTTCTTGGCCCTGACATTCGGCTAAAGTGTAATTTCATAGCGCAAGATTGAATCCAATGGGAGTATCTAGTTAACCGGGCTCCATTTGTCACTTTCGAGGCGGCTGTCAAAGATGCATTTCCATGTGCAACTCCCACATTTGTGTACGTCATTCTAATAACAGCGCGCTGCGTTACTCTAAACTGTACGTTCGTAATGGATATGGAAGCTTCTAACGGCTAAGCTGCCTTGGAATAGAATATCTTGTAAGCTGCAGCACAACAAGGCTGTGTGGCGCTCCGCAGACTCCTATGCCACATCAGGTCCATCCATCGGCGATTCGAGCCCTGCTAAGACAAATCTTGAAGAAACCGGTACGTATGACCTGCAGGAAGGACGCATGAGATCATAGTAAACTCGGTAGCGACGTCCTACTTGTCTAGTGTCATATGCATATGCGAGATTGGGATCAGGACGTCTTCTTGCTGTTTCCCTCCTGCAACGTAGTTCGTTAGATTACATCCCTTCAATCCATCTATCATTGCCCCATCAATCTCAACGAAAATATCATGATTGGATTTGATTCATGGTCAATGTTTAACACAGCCCACTGAAGCCCTGTTCTAAACTCGGCGCCCTCCGATATTTTGGGACGTATATTCTAGTCACGCAGAGATGTAAATCCCGCTGTCAAGCGACATTTCGAGTAGCGGGATACCAAGCTTCACTAGCACGCCCTCCGGATATCTCATCCAGATCAAATCTAAACAGTGAAACCAGATACTCTCAGTTTCGTCATGCTGTCCTTATGTTTGAGGCAAGTACCGAACGGCCTCAGGAGGAATGCTGCGCCAGTAAAGTGGAGCTTCCAGTCGGGTTTCACGGTTTACTGTCTTCGTCACCTTCCTGTCAAGCTAAGAGCGGATTCGAGACGAAAATTGAAGAGCTCATCTGCTCCCTCATCATGGCGACTTCGAAAATTACTCGTCGCCCTGATGAGGCAATGCCCATGTCCACCTCCGGCGAGCAAAAAGGAATGAAATATCTGTCCACGCCTTAAGCGGTCAATGTAGGGTCCTGAGGAAGAATACATATAAAAAGGCAATGTCTCACTGGTATGTTGTCAGACCCATCTTAGCATCCATACTTATCTGCGAATTTCTCTTACACATCCCATCGTCCAACGCCCTCGGCACCCAAGCAATTGCTCGAAGTAATCAGCCTCCTTCTCTTTCAGCAAACAACCCCAATACCCAAAGCCTCCCTTTAAAGCATTGTTCGATCAAAATGCCACCACCAGCGTACATCGTCCAGACAGATTATAGCCAATGGTTTTGTGGACACTGCCGCCAGGGTCCCATGGCTGTGGGTCGTAATTATCACTGCATCTTTTGCTCACGACAAAAAGATACCATATCATACTATGGCACTGTACTCGTATCGACTCGTGGTCGTTAGCGACTACTCTTCGACTACGTCTCTTCCCAGTCACCTCCATCGCTTGCCTCTGTCTTGCCTGCGGATCTTTGGCATGGGAACGATGTTCAAATTGGCGAGCACGTGTTTTGGCGGCGACTATCGATTTCGGGTCTTTCTTCGGTGCTTTTGCTGTGCTTGGTAGATGCAGCAATGAGGAATGCAACAGGTGAAACAGACCGATCTGAATCTTTCATAACATGTTACTAATGCTTCTTTAAGCACCACCTTGGGAATACATCGACGGTATCGCCAATCCAGTCTCTTACATCAGTATTCAATCAACGACTTTCCGTGTTCCAGCAACCTTTCGCAATACCCCGGCGTTTACACCAGCATTTACTCCAGCACCAGCTCTGTCGTCGCAAATCTTTTAAGCTTCTTATTGATACTGTTCTGTTTGCATTGCGGGGAAGTTATGATATCCTTGATGTTTCACACCCTTTGCATAGGCAGCGAGGCGATTTAACGGTTTGGGCGTTTCATTCATATAACACAACTGTATTTTATCGCTATCTTCGAATTATACTCATCCCAGGTTTCAGAACTCCTCGTTACAAAGCTGGACAGAGGAGCGTTATATCACCATAAGTGAGACCCAGCACCTCGACAACCTGAGACACGCAGTCTTCAGCTTCTTCGCCCTACAGTAAGCAATAACCATTGACTCAGTGGCGAAATGCAGTCAGGCTCGGATATTCCAAAAATTCGCCAAAGCAATAATTAGTAGAGAACTAGAAGGAAAAGCTCGGTCCCTAAGAGTAAGTGATAATACTAGGCAGCAAAGGCAAATCAACAAGGCAAACGGCAGCCTGGTCGTACGATACAGCCTGTCTTGGTATTCCTTTCCGATCCAATAGATTTCACCTAATCGACAAAACACTTCAAAGCCGCCTTGAGGGTAAATGTGCCCCATCTCTGCCTTTCCTCATGTTGACTTTTCGTACGACGTGACCCTTCGCTCGTATCTGCACCTCCCAAATTGCGTTCCCCAAGCCCCTCCGAAGCTCTCAGCCTTGACCCTTCGCCCTCATTCGACTCACCGCAGAGAGCGAGGGCGGTGAGGAGGGGGGCGATGAGGTGTACAACAGTGCTGAGGATTTGAAACGGGGCGGACGTTAGATTAGACGTGTATACACCTTATAGGGCTGCAGGACTATGCAGGATAATGCAGGATTATGCAGGATTATGCAGGTTGTTTTCATTTTATATGTTGTGCAACTCGGAGTCGCCGACTTCGTCTCACAGAAGAACAATGCCTCACTTCTTGTTGCGATCTGTCATGATGTCGCCTTCAGACCTTGAGCCATGCCAGTCTCAATTTTGTGATGTGGTACATCGATACTACCCTAGTCGCAAGGACAGCGCGTCACTTATACGCTGGGCACGATGACCGTAGAGTCATCTATGATTCCACTGACAAAAATGGCTGTGATGAGCCATAGAGTCATCCTGCGATTCATCATACCATCCTCCAGCGATCACTGATCAGAGTGAGGTCTGTCTCAAGCTTGTTTGCATCATACGAACCGCATCCTTACCCTATGCTGCTCAATACTTTCTGTCATCGCAACCAGATGGACTTCTTCTCATGAAACGCCTGCCACAACTTTTTGAAGAATCTCCCAAGAACATGAGATTTCCTTTTCAGTCGCGGCCAAAACCCTTATCCACTGGCGTCAAAGGCCAAAATACACCGGGGACCGACCGTACATTGTTGGGATTACAAGACATGGTAGGCTTGCTGCAAGAACCTCACATCACATTGAATAGATCACAGTCCTCCGCCCAATGTTGGATTAACGGTACTCTGACACAATCGCAGTGGACAATGTCTCTTTGAGCCTAAAGGACCAAGCACTTATATATCTAGGGACAATAAACCCACTCATCTGTTGAATAGCCACCTCTTTTCTTATGAACTCTACATCCGCCGAATAGCCTACACAGACAACCTTAGAAGCTTTACAATGGAAATTCGAGCATGGGCCTTGTATCAGAGGTAGCACGTTTGCTCAAGTTTGGGTTTTCTTTATCCCTCTGCTGCCGCCAAGCCGGCTGATTGCTCTTGATTACTGTTTGTATCGCAGTCAACATCAGTGAAAACCAGAGCTTAATTGAGGGAGTCTTCTATATCAATACCTCGATGATAGTACGCTAGGAAAATTCCAAGAGTGACAAAGGTCTTCTCAGGCGGCATGACCGAGTACATTCAGGGAAGAAAATTATAAGGCCGATGACTCAAGAACTAATAGAATTATCCAATTACCTGAGAATTCAACGGACACTAAACAACGCATTGGGATACTACATAATACCTCGTCGGTTTTATGTGTCGACAATCTAAGCTAAGTCAAAAAGGCTTTCAGTGCTAGAACAAGTTCTTGTCCGTCACAAGTATAAATGCGGCTTAGATCCAACACCATACAAAACCATCTCTCAGAGGAACACAGTTCTCCGTTATATACATGTCAACGATATAACACCATAATACGTATATTTCGTTTCTTATCAACTCTAACACGGAGATCAGTTAAATCATCAAGCGCCATGTATTCCTTTCCTACACCTCCGTTCTTTATCCTCAGTACATACAGCTCAAGCTTGCCGGTTCCCAATACTGGAAACAGTCGACATCACTCTCACGGTTTTAATACTACTCAACTTTCAACGAACTAAACCCCCATAATGTCTTGCACAAATCAAGATGCTTCAGCACCACCAGCGAAGGAATCCACTCCCCGAACTACACCAAAGGCCGACCTTTTCACAGGGGACGTGCAAGTTCTCCTTGCTAGCGAGAGGTCCGGCACCGGCAATCCTACATGCAGAACCATCCTAACCGAAACCGGTTATCTTCCTCGTAGCGTGGACAAGCAGAACGTCACAAACCATCTCGCCGCCATTATTCAAGATATATACCATAAGCGAAAAACCTCCAAAGAAGAAATTACAGAATACATGTTTCGCCAGTTTGCGGATCTATGTGGAGGAGAGGGGGGGGATTCGAGGGAGGGAAAGAAAGCTGTGAGGACACAGGCGGAATTGTTGTGCTCAATGTGGGCGCCGCGATATCCTATGGATGAGAAGGAAGGGCTGTTGTCAATGTCTGAGTGAGGTACGGGAACGTTGATGTCGCTACATATTTGGGAGATACTGGGCTGACAGACATCGTAGGCGGATATTAGCACTTTGAAACCCTGGTACCGTACCGGACACCAACTGGCAACCAAACGCTTCCGTTAAAAGTCCACGACCGAAGACTCCAAACCTTTACCTCTACCACACCATCCGAACTACGCAAAATTGTGGGATATGCACTCTTCCTTTCCCCTTATGTTTTATTGGTATACAGCTAAAGAAGCAGAGCTCCAGAACGCAACTATTTGTAATAAACTCTAGTGATACGGAAGATTTAATCCATAGCATCAAACCACCCTCGCAATCATCCATCAAACATCAATACACCACCTGTACCACAACCTCCACGCTCCATCATTCCTCCTTCTACCTGCCATCTGCCATTTCTTCCTTCATCACATCCTCCATCTCCTCCCCCTCCTCCAAACCTCCAATCCTTCATTGCCTCTCCACTCACACACCAGAGCGACACCAACACTGCTCCTGACTTCCATCGCACCAGCGCAGAAAGTCAGAAACCAAATAAATGATAGGTAAACGCGGCCAGGCCGACCGTTAGACTAAAACGAATGTTTGAGATACGAAAAGCCATTTCCGTACATGTCTGTATGGATAAATCAAATCTCATAGGCAACAAATCTCGTCAGTTGACTCGAAAGGTTTATGTATGGTTGTTACTATTTTGGAGAGAGTGCGTTTTTGTTCGTTTTGAAAAAAAAAATCTTTCCATCTTTCCATCATTCCTTCCATTGCACTTTCCAATCCACAATCCGCTCATTTTTCAGATTAGCTGTTTTACGAGAGATTAGCATATACAATCTCTATTGCCAAAAAAAATACACCAGGCAGCCGGAAAATCCGGGGATCGTGTCCTTTCTACAAACGCAATGGAACGACCCACCTTCCCTTCCCTTCCCTTCCGTCCCCTTCCTTACCTTTCCGCTCTTCCCCCCCTCTCTTCCCTCCCACCCCTTTCTTCTTCCAAAAACACATTAACCCCGCCACCAACCCCCCACGCCAAACCAAGTCCACCAACAACTAGGCTACAGTATTACGCAATAGGACATTGAACTAGAGCGAAATTTTCCGATACGGTACGGAAGGGGGAAAAGTAGGGGTGGGAGGGTGCGAGAGGAGGTGGGGGGCTGTGGGAGAGGGGGGGGAGGGTGGGAAGAAGGGAGAGGAGAAGAATGCGGGGTGTGGAAGGCGATAGGGGAGGTTGTGAACAAGGCAGGTTAAGGGAAAGATGGCTGTTGCAGCTGTGGGAAGACTGGTCGGTAATGTCAAGACTTAGGGCTTCTATGCCAATACAGTTGCAAGAAGCGGGCGGGATGTCTGCTCAAAACGAATGGAGGAACTCACCCATGGGTCTGGAAAAGATGAGATCCGATTCTATCCCCACCGCGGCTGCGCGGTGCTTCTCATCTATATGACTCATCTGATCATCATCACCACCCTGTTATCCCCTTAACCCCCCAGGCCTCCCCCCATCAAAAACCAACGCCACCGCATCATCCCCACCCGTTACAATCCTACCTCCCTCCCCCCCCTGCACGAACCCGAGCACCCCGCCCCCCTCTCCTTCGCCTCTATGTCCCCTCCATTCTCCCATAAGACCCTGGGCCCCCGCCGTCGTGCCGCCTCTAGTATCCCATCTCCGCACCACGCCATCAAGGCCGCAGCTCGTAAGGATGTGCCCTTGCCCTTGTCCGCTCGCAAACTCCACCTGCACGACCGCGTATTCCTCGTGCGCTTCGCGGATGTGGCGCCGGACGGCGAAGCTGTGCGCGATGTCGAAGAGCATAATGGAGCCGTCGACGCTGCCGGCGGCGAGGAGGGTGAGGGGCGGGGAGGAGAAGGATAGAGTCTCGACGGAGTCGGATTGGGCTTGGAGAGAGGCGAGGATTTGGCCTGCGGTGCCTGCGCTAGCTGCTGCGGCCCCGGACTGCTTGCCGCCGGCTTGTTTTCCTCCGCCGGGCTTGTTTTTCGCGCCGCCGCGTTTTGATGACTGTGTAGCTGAGGCATTCGAGGTGGCGGAGAGGCGAGGAAGTCCGACAACGCGGATCATTCCTCCGGCGCCGCCTACAACTGCGAAGGCGCCTGAGGGAGCGATGGCGACGCTAAAGAGGCCGCCTTCGACAGCGAAGCGCTGGTCTTCGGCTGTGAGGCCTACGAGCGCTTGCCCTTGACCTGAGCCCGCAAGCCCAGCGGCAGCAGCCTCGCCAAAGACATCCCAGACGTAGAAGCTACCGTCCTCGCTTACGGTAGCCAATAATTTGCCATCCGGCGTCCACGCGCCCGCGGTACAGGGCTCTGTGTGCTTGTAATATGCTTGTAGCACTTGTAGTGGGTTTTGGGGGTCATCTTCTGGGTTGATGGCGTACACCCAGACAGATCCGTCGTAGGCGCCGAGGGCGAGGGTGTTAGGGTATGCGGGGGAGGGGTTGACAGTGAGGAAGTTGATTTCGGGAACTTCTTGTGATTCTGCTATGAGCGGGTAGGCGTTGTTGGGCGACGTGGTGGCATGGATACGTAGACGACCATCAAGACCGCCAGTTGCGAGGTATTTGCCATCAGGGAGTGTGAAGGCGAGAGCATTTATGGAATCAGTATGGCCTGTGAGCTTTGCGACTGGTGGAAGGGAGGCACGGGGGGTAGGCGAGGGGTTGGATTCGTAGGATACGGGAAGGACAGGAGTGGGAATGTCGGCGGAAAAGATATAAGTTGTGTCATCACCGGCGCCGGTGGCTATGAGGTGGGGGTGGAGGGGGTGTTGGGCAATGCAGAAGATGGAGTCGCTGTGGGCGTCGAAGTAGGCGAGGGAGTCGTTCTGAAGTTGAATTTCTAGCTCTGGCCCGTCGTCATCGTCGTCAAAATCCGAGTTCATGGGGTGGTCAGGGTCGGTAGGTATTTCTTCGCCGGCTTCATCGGCGTCGAGAAGGGAGGGCTCTTCTTCTGCAGGTTCTTCATCTTGGTGCGAAGGATGTGAAGACGCCATTGTGAGAAGAGATAGAGCCCTTCGAAAGAGTATGTGTAATGGGCTTAGAAATCCAATTCCCTAACTTTAGGACTCGAATCTTTCGGATAGACTTCGTCATCGCTAAACGGTGCAAATAAATTTCACTTTAATAGAGAGAGGATGATGCTCAGGCTCTGGAGGCCTAGATTAGTAGATAATAGCAGCTTATATCAGGATTCAGGAAGCATGCTCTTTAGAGCCCTATCTAAATATCGAGAAGCAGGCTAGCCAACCAAATTGCATTCATGACCGCCTGGACATCGCCAGGATATTTACAATCTCGCTCCCTTCTGCCTCCTTGCCTCCCTGTCCTTGTCTCTAAGTAATCGCCTCAAGATCTTACCACTAGGACTCTTGGGGATCACATCGACAAACTCCACCCCTCCACGCAGCCATTTGTGCTTGGCTTTCTGCTGCTCAACATGCTTCTGGATACTGCGCATTAGCATGCGATCATTCTCCTCTAAGCCCACGGAAGCCGATTTGACAACAAAAGCCTTTGGGAGCTCTCCTGCGGCGTCATCGGGTACTGGGATGACGGCAGCATCATTGACAGCAGGATGAGTCAGTAGATGGGCTTCGAGCTCCGCGGGTGCGACTTGCATCCCCTGTCATTACATGTTAGCATCAGCCATGTGACTATCGGCATCCTTCACCGTATCCTTACTTTGACTTTAATCAGCTCCTTGATCCGATCAACGATAAAGATATGCTCATTTCCCTTGGGACTCTTTCTGACAACTGCTTCATCTCCCGTGCGCATCCATCCATCCTGGAACGTCTCCGCGTTGGCTTGATCGTTGTTAAGGTAGCCAAGGACGACACTGGGACTTCGCACAACAAGCTCGCCTGGCTGATCGTATCCAGTAATTTCATGGCCTTCAATAGTAACAAGCTTGGCTTCATAAGAGGGGAGCAGAGAGCCGGAAGAGCCAAACCAGATGTCGTCAGCCGCGGTTGAGCAAACCACAGTGGACGTCTCGGTAAGCCCTGCAGTGTTCGAATGAGTAGCCGTTACAAAGAGAAAGGACAGGTGCGAAGGAGCATACCATATCCCTGCCTTATTTTCCATTCGGGATACTGCTTCTGCAAGTCCTCCGCCGTCTCTCGGCCTAGTGGTGCTGCACCGGTAAATAGTGCTTGGACTGAGCTAAGATCATACTTGTCACACAGCGGCTTGTTCTTGGCCATGGCAATGACAATTGGGGGGACCTGAAAACGATTCGAAGAAGATCAGCAACAGCTTAATTGACTAGTCCGCGCATGAGACGACACGCAAAGCTACAACAGCTTTTTTTCTGGACATGTGACTTACTAAATAAAGCGTAGCCATTTTGAACCTTTGTATTGCATTGAGGTAATGTTGAATCTCGAATTTCGGAAGATTGATAACCTGATCGCCTCTGTAAGTAGTCGCATGGCATATGACAACCAAAGCGTATATATGGCTTTGCGGTAAGAGGCCCAATGCAACTTCTGGTTCGGGATAATCGGCGCCGGGGGGTTTCGAGGACTCTCTATACGGTTTCTCGAACGTGCAGATTTGTAAGACGTTGGCAATAACGTTTCGGTGAGATATCATAACACCTTTCTGCAAGTAGTCGCGCGGACATCAGTAGATACCTGCAATAGCATATAGTCCCCTACATACTGGTAAACCCTGCGGTTCTAAATCAGTATCTACCTCTGTTTGTTGAATTAAGTCAGCCTGCTTACCGAAGTCCCACTAGAATAGCAAAGGAATGCTGTTTGCCGCGCACCCTGACCTTTCCCCCATCGTAAATCTTCTAGCCGCGGCAGATTTCCTCCATCTTTTATAAGCTGATCTACCGTCTTCAGGTCTTCTGGAGGCGAGAGGCCTCCGGTAATTTCCTTCGGGACAGCAAGAAGATATATATGACATCTGGGTATTCCACATTTGTTCGCCGCTTCCAGCGCTACAGGCAGAAGGGGGAGACATGTGAATAAGGCTTTGGATCCAGATGACTTGAGCTGATGCTCCAATTCGAACGGAGAATAAGCAGCATTGGCGGGAGACGAGATTCCGGAAAGACGATGGATCTAGCGTGCTCTCCAGAATCAGCTACAGGCGCAGGATATGACAACATCCTGACGACGTACTGCCCACGAAAGCGTCAAGGTGTCAATCTACATTTGCAACTGTCAGCGAGGAACCCAGGCCGAGTTATAATTGTACAATGGGCCCGAAACATACCGTGTTGACGCTGAACACGCACACAGCTTTGTCCCACTCCGTGCCTGCATTAGGCTTGAAGCCGAGCTCTTTTGATAACGATCTGGCTAGCTTGTCGACGCGATCGCGTAATTCCACGATCGAGTATTCAGCACCCGAGAGTCCGCATGTAAAGGGAGCCTTGGAGCGGTTCATTGGATGCCGTCCGTATTGCTCATCAAGCATAAAGTCGCAGACTGGTATGGAATCCGGTGGGTCAAAGGGTAGCTTCGGGACCCATGATGGAGAGGTGAAGACCATACTTGCCAATTCCCTGGAGTCTGAAGCTGGAGGAAACTTCGAATGGACCTACACAGCTAAATAGCCAGTGGACTTCAGATGAATGCAGAAATATAGTACGACACAACGCTGCTTAGATTCATTCCCCAGCTTTTGTATCTACAGTACCTTCTTCCCTCGGCTTCTAGCGCTGCGGGGAAGCTCAAGCCACCCCTATCCCCGGACTTCGACTTAGATAACACAAGGTGAAGATTACCTTATCATTCATCAAGTCTTGAACTCTTGGTTACGGCATGTTTACGCCTTCAATCTGGTGGATGCATTTCTCAACTACTGGGTACCTTAGGTTGCCCACTCTCAGCCTGTCCGAAAGCAAGAAGCAATGTCTTCCAACCATATCACACGCAATATCGGTCGCTCACCTCTTCCCGGTAGTAGACACGCGTCATCGGTCGAATCCCACAGGACAGGACCGTGGGACGGTGGGAATCCGCACACGGCATAAGGCTAGATCAGTTTCGACCTCATGCAGGAACAAACGGTATTCGCCTGTTCAGGGGCCACCAATCAGAAGAGCCCAGCACTGGGCATGAATCCTGAATTGATCCCTGGATGAGATTCGATAGAACATAAAATGCTAATGCTAGGAAAAACGTTTGGCTGGACTTGCAAGAACTTACATACCGTAGGTTACAGGTATCTTGACCCATCCAAGAAGCCGTCCCGAGTCTTGTGGTACTCGAAGATGCGTGCCATAAGATTGTAAGCTAATGGCAAGCCTGGTAGCGTCACATGACGTGCATATGAGTACATGACACGTCTTGTGAGAACCCCGCACTACCTTAGTCCAATCGACACCCCACCACGCCCACGAGAAAGGCAGCCAGAGATGGAACTGGACCATCACTGTAACTAGCATCCGTCACCGTTCGACATACCTCGGATAGAACAGAACCGGAGTACATAGTCTTGCTGCCGCGACTGCTAAGCCCACGCTCACAACAGTGTCATCGGTGGATTCTTTGTCCACTGTTCGCCCACGTCCACAGCTAGTTCTTGGAGGTGTGCCGTGTGTGAGAGCCGACGTTGATTCCGTGCATGGCCAAGTACGAGAGGTGGATCATTGAATCCCATTGAAGCACCGCCTGGTTGTTTCATGTGCCGCGCGCCGCAGAAGGCTCCGGGAAGCGACATACTGGACAGAACTTGATGATCGAAACCACCAGTCAGAGGAGGTTTAGCTAAACATAAAAAGGGTGAATAGATGTCCGTAAAAGCCACGGCCATCAACACTCCAGCACTCTGCGATCGTTCCACGACTTGGGCATTGACCTGCCTACCTAAAGTAAGCTGTCGACACCCTTCTTGCAAGGAAGATCTCAGTGGTCCAAGTGGTGCACAGCTGCATGGCTTAGCTTACCTCCAGTTGGCCCCAAGGAACATATCTACCTTACGCCCTTGTCAACAGACTTAGAGGAACCGCAATTCACGGTGTGACGATGATGATGCTAATCTGAATGAGGAAACGGCCGAGAAACCGGCATGCCCCTTCACTGAAGCCCTAACAAGTACGTGAATACGTGGGAAGGTCCGGGTTCCGAGAAGATCCCCAGCTCAACCTTGGAAATCCCAAGAAATCCCCAGCACCAAGGGAGCCTATTAGGAGGGTCCAACCGCACAACCTGGGACATCCTACCTTATTCACAGGTCCCTTTCCAAATTCCAGGCGCTGTCGCAATCCCCAAAGCTTCTTATATATGTAGCAACGGCGCCATATTAGCCGCCGCTAGGTCCATTCACCAGAGCACAGAGGCTTCCTAACTCCAATCAAGAAATGGTTCAAGAGACGGCGCTCTCGGTTCCCTGTAGCCTGTAGGATATCCCATTCACAATCCTTAGGGAAAGTAGTTCCTCGTAAGCTCGTTAGCCCACCCGTCTCTGCTATATCCCCCACTTTTGTTTTCTTCTCCCACATTCCCCAAGGTCTTCCTTTCATCCAACCCGACTGTACCTCCATCAAGGTTATACTCCGTTCTTTTACCTCTCCTACCTCTCCGAAAGATTATATCTTTACCGCAGTCCACAGGTTATGCTTGTGCGACATCTCTTGACCATCTCATAGATTCCTCTAACTCCCGAGGCCCACCGGGGGCTTCCAAGCAGCCGTTCTGTCGAGGTAAGTTCATCTCCACTGTCAAGTCCAGTTCCCCAAGTCGTGGCAGACGTCATCCAAGCCATCAATGCCTCCTATCCTAGATTGCTGGTATACTGCTTGGCCATGACGCATGATGGGTACCGTCTCTACTCTCCACAAAGTCCACCATTGCCCACAGTCTACTGGCATTTCTAGCTTTGGGTACCACAAGTCTTGTATAGCATCATCTCTATCCTTTTCAGACTTGCACCCTTCATTTGGTAACCAAAGTTTTGAGCTTTGGGCCCTTGAGCGCCATTCTTGACCCCAGTACTGCAAGGAATGACCACATCAATGCACAAGGTAGAACGCCATAAGAGTATAGCTGACTCTCCCAGTGCTGCCAGCCATTTTGCGGAAACAAACACATCATCACGATACCACAACAAGTAAGCAGAAATTTCTTCTACTCTTTTCTTATTTTCTTTAATCTTTCTATTCCCATATCTATATTCCTTTGAGCACTATGCTTGAGCATACTTCACAAGGAGAACCACGCATGAACCTGAGTACTGTCCTACAATCGTGACTTGCGGCCAAGGACCATCAGCACTCACGTCATCAGTATTCAAGTACCGTTCAAAGATTCTTGATTAGTGATCTCTTATCATCGATCACGTGCTTTCCTGTATTTGTCGTAGATGAAGCATTTTCGATTTAATGCTGAAGCTGTTATTCCCCTTCCTATCTACCCCGCATCCACTCCAATCGTTCTACTCACAGCGTTACTGCAGGTCCGTGAATGCTAGGTTTGATATCGATATCAACCAACGTGCTTCACGGATCTCTGCCGACTGAGCTCCCTTCAATTCATTGCTGACGCTACTACCCTACCCCACTCCGCCCTATTTCCGCCCCAATCCTCTTTTCTACTCACAGTGTCACCATACATCCGTGAAGGCCAGATTCGACCATCAGTCGACCTTCTTCACGGATCTGTGGGTAACTGAATTGACTTCAATTCACTGCTGAAGGTTTCACCCCCCCCCTATATCTACCCATCTTCCACCACAATCCTTCTTCCTTCTTACAACATCGCTCACACCCTCAATGACCATACTTGAGCCATATACACCCTTCACCAGTGCAACCACTAAGGTGCTCTAGGCATCCAAGGTAAAGAACTTGTCAATTTAGTTTGTGTCTCTCAAGAACATCCTCAATAGCTGCGAGCCTTTCCAGTGTAACATCCTCGCACCTGTTGAGACAATCCTCGACCAAGCTGTGGTGCTGACTACTTCTTTTACCTTTAGGATCATAGACTGCTACTTGTCCGACCAAGCAAAGTAAGTACAAAGCTTCGGGTTCCTTTCACGTCGCTTCTATATTTTTCTTAGTCGATTTCTCGTCTTGGTGATCGTGATATAATGACGTTGAAATCTTCTACACCGCTTCCCCTTTCTGACCCTTGACCAACGTCACTTAGAGGGTATAATCTGCGCAAAGAAGTGAGCGTTGGTCAGACCATCGATATCTATCCCAGCACTGCATTTTCAGATCCACTTTCGAACAGCTGCGCTATCATTCTCTACTCGTTTGATCAACGTCACTAGTACAGTGCGTTTACCGCCAGATTCTGAGTGTTACATGAATTTGCACACAGAGCAGTGAATTCCAGTCCATCAGCCTGTACCACCTCCCTCCTTTTTCAATATACATCATCTGATACACGTCACTAGTACAGTGCGTTCACCGCCAAGTTCTGAGCGTTGCTTGATTTTGCATACAGAGCAGTGAATTGCAGTCCGGCACACTGTTTCAGATCAGCATGTACCACATCTTCTTCTTCTTCTAACCTACATCATCTGTGCAGTAATCTGCCGCCGACATCTGAGCGTCGCTGGCTCTTTTACAGTACATCTCTTGTTACTGGCGGTTGAGGTTCGCAAGAGTCTACAGCAGACGGTCGAAAAGCATACGAACTGCTGTCTGTTCTCATAAACGTATTTCACGTCAGTATTGCGTCACTTTCTCTTCATCAGCTCGCCATCTGTATCCTACGTCATCCTAACGGATTTACGGATTTATGCTGCCCTCATCTAAACTGATGGCACAGAAGCATTCACGAGACCATGATTTCTTCTTCCTACATATCTTTCGATCCTTACTCATTCTCTTGTTGCTGTTCACGATCTGCACAACGTTCTTCGAAGCTGATCGTTCTGCTGCTTCGATTGTTATGAGTGACGATCAACCGCTTCACTTGCTAACGGTGTGTCTTTACAGCTCTCGAGATGACGTCCTCAGACGTCGCAATGGGCCAAGACATGGACCCAGCAACAAAAACCCTCCTTCAATCCCTGGCGAAAGAAGAATTTTCCTTACGACGTCCATTCCTTTCCTTACAAACGTCTGGGGAAACCCATACTGGTGGACTTCTGACCCCGGAGCACAGTCCCGAGAAGTCTCCACATTCTTCGTCATCAGTTCAGTCGCTCGAGCAGAAAGCCGTGAGCGCAACAACAGAAGCAGTCGGCGGACCTCACACTCCTAATACTGCTGACGCAGCTATCACCTCTGCCAATCCCGTTATGCCCGACGATCCCGATACACCAGCGCCCGGGTTGAGAAGATCAAAGCGTAACGCTTCTACACGAGCAACTTCGGCAATGCAAGCCATCACTACTGCTACGCTTCACCCGGCTGAGTGGGCTGAGGAAGAGCAAGGCGTGGAACAGGAACCACCTCCCAAAAAGGCCAAAGTCACGCTGCACGTGCAACCTCGCGCTTCAGAAATCAGTCCTCACGTCGATAATAACCACGATAGTCGCGATGCCGGTATTCAATCTGGCTCTTCATTCAGCACTGGCGACTTTCAACAGGCCCTTGGTATCACGCTACGCAATGGCTCTGCAGGAAGTCAGGTTGGGAGCTCGCAATTCAATCCAACTGTTCCTAGCACAGGGTCTCCACGTAAGCGTGCTGCTTCATCGAAGGCTAAAGTACAGACTGCCGTGAAGGATCAACCACTGGTAGATCTGCGACCGCTCCCATATGGACAGCCGCTGGTGTGGGCCGAACAGCGTCAAGCTTTGTGCGAGACCTTGCCCTACTATCGAGCCTTCCAAAGCGGAGCTTATACAGTCGACGGCTTGGGCTATGGCTTTCTACTGGACAAAGACTGTGGAGAGCGAGCGTATATGGACGAAGAGGTTGTCATCACGAGGGCGGGAGGAGGCTGTAAAGCAAACGTCAATGGCATGATGGAGCAAGCCGACGATCAATGCAGCACTTCGGCAAAGATCACCAGCTTCGTCAAAAACAAGGAGCAATTCGTCCCGGTCGCGCTGATAGTCGGATCTAAGAATTCGAATTGTCCGTCAATAATTCCTCACCGATACTGTGTGATGGACTACTTTCAAGTTACCGACATTTGGGCTGAAAAGAGCAATCGTAAGACTTGCTTCAAGTTCCGCTTCGAGAAGATTGATTTGGACGTCAAGAGCTGGTGGGCTCCTGCTGGATCTCTTTTGCCGGTAAGATCAGGTGCCAAAGCCGTACGCCAGGCTTGTATGCACTGCAACAAATCGAACCCTCAGGTCTTCGAGAATGGCTGGATGTGTTTGAACGACGCCTGCAATCAGTTTTGGAAACTCAACGGGCACGAAGCGCCAGCCGATTTGGCATACAATCCGCTCTTCGTGAAGGAGCGTACTTCATGGCCTAGCCATATCAAGCCGCCGTATCCCCTTAGGCCCGATCTCTTGGTGGCTGACAACAAATCTGATGTCAATTTGGCGGTCTCACTAGCAAGCTGGAAGGGCATGGCTTGTCCGAAATGCGGTAGATGCAACTCTCGGACTCAGTGGGACGCATGGAAATGCCAGACAATCGGATGCGGCTTCATGCATGGCATCAAGCATACCGTAATTGACCCTCACACGGTGCTTCCGGACCATGGGGTGGAATTCACTGGCCATGCACTGCCACAGGACAAGTATCTCGATCCTATCACATTGCGCGAGCCAGAGTGCGTTGGTGATTGGCGAATTCACACCTATGACCTACTTCCTGGGAATCACATCACCCACTTCATGGCAAACGCTACCATCAACAACAAGCCGGGCGGTGCACATGATATATTTCGAGCATTGCAGGGAGCCGACATGGGCTTGCAAAGATTCCCGCTTGCAATGAGTGCTGTGGAAGGTGAGACTTTGACAAAACATTTTGCCGTCAATTATGGAATGCCGTACAAATACATTGTTTCTGTGTCCTCCAAAGGTTTCTCCGAGGCACCCAAGCCTGTGATGGACGCGCTGAATCGTTTGACCTGGGCCGGACGATACTGTGTCACCGATGGATCCTTCAAGGACTTCAATGAGGAGCTTGTCCTGGGGTATTTCGAAAAGCAAGCGATAGGTGTGAGTACTATTACCCTTTGATGTTTTATTGCCGGCGTCAGACACCGTCGCTAACCAATGACAGTTTCACGACGACGGAGAAAAAGATCTTGGACCGACCATCGCAACGCTGTCACTCGGTGGTGATGCCGTCATGGTGATACGCCTGAAAAAGCGCTATTTCCAATTTCCAAAAGGCTTCACATTGGAAACCTACAATCCACTTGCGCCAGTATTCCTGGGCTCCCAACTTTACAAGGAGCGTTCTGAAGTCAACCAGTACTACTTGGCCGGGGACACGGAAGGCTATAAGATCGCAAAGGCAGAGCTGTTTCGCAAACTGAAGAAGGGTCATGTAAAGAACGCGCCCCCAATTCTGACCATGAAACTCAAAATGGGTGACATGTGTGTGATGCATGGGGCGGAGATGCAGAAATATTTTGAGCATTCAATCATCCCCGAAGGCAAGCTGCGATTTGGCCTCACTTGTCGCTATGTGGATCCGGCGCGAATCTCTGAAGAGGAGCACTGGAAAGGCAGCTTTCATATTGATTCTGCGAACCTGTACACAGGCGATGTGGATATCACTGCAGACGACGCCAACTTCTCCTTTGCCGCGAATGGCGTCTCCGAGACGGATGGCGCGGTTCAGCCAGAGAACACTGCCGTCGACGATGCTCTCTCGACCGTGATCACATCATGATCGACTCTCCGCCCCCCACATCTTCAAGCGCCGAACGCTCAGCGATTGGGATAGTCGCTGCGTGAACTTTAAGCGACAGCGAAAACAATGCTGTGACCACCCCGATCACCTGCTTCTTCGACGGTATCCCCGAGTTCGAACGGTCAGTCTAGGAACGCTGCTGTTCTGAACGCTTCGGTCTGGTTCTAGACCCTACACGTTCATATCTCGGATCAGCAAAATCTGCACAGCTTTTGCGATTTATGATGCTTTTTTCTTTTTACGAACAACGATCTTTATGATTCTTACGATCGCTTTTTGCACGCTGTTTGCCTGCACATTGCAATTGTTCCGCCTTTGCTTGATCATCATATCAACACATTTCTTAGGGGGAAATTACATAACGAGGGCTTTTTTAGCTATTTAAAAGCGCGAGATCTGACAATCTGTTTCTGCTTTTACGCACATAACGAAAATTTGGCTACTTTACTTACCTGGCTATTTGATGCCTGTATGTAGCTATCTTCAGCCATATGACTAGATAGCTTCAATTTACTTCATGCTTTCAATTAATTTCAATGCTTGTGCTTCTATCGTAGTGAGTGATATCGATGATTCGATCACCTGAGAGAAAAATTATCAGCAAATTATAAGGAAACTTCAGACTGACTACTAAGAAAAGTAGCACTTCATATCAAGCTTAGCCCTATTTCCCTCTCTCAGACACTTCTTTCCAATCATTCTTGTCGAACATGTCATGTTATTGTTCTTAAATTTGCAAGTGTATCTTATCAGAAATTCAACAAGACTAGTCAGATATATCGATATCATATGAAACGTTTCTGATAGCTTGTATCAAAATAATCAGATGTACACTTGTTCTGCCAGACATTTTATATCTATCTCAATAAAAATTCTACATATTCTTTTCTGATCTTCGACTTTCTTTATTAAACAGATAGATCAATCGACGCTGATGATTATTAGTACACTTGCCAAAATTTCGAGAAGATTACTTGATTAATCTCGTATGTCGAAGAAGAACTAGGTGAGAATTGCATCAAAATAGTCAGATGTCAGTTTTCTTATTAGAAAGTCAGTTGCCGTACTCATTATCAAGCGTGGGTCGTTTTCTGCTCGTTCTCGACTATACCTCATGAACAAAGGGATAACCATTCATAGAGCATCACAGGTACTTCTGAGTAAGGTCGATAAGACTAGTTGAATATTCGAATGTGTCGATGTTGAATATTTGATACTCTGGCAAACGGAACGGTAGGATTGCCACTTGTCTTGCTAGACAATCTGCATTTATACTCCTTGCAAAGAGCACTGCTTGTTTACTCATTTTTCGACTTCATCATTATTAATAAATAGCTCCATACCTACGGTTATCACTCGGCATACCTGCCCTGGACGTGGAAGTCTCGCAGCCCTAACTCGGCTAAATAGACATCTCCTTTCGGCATATCTACGAGGCGGACAAGACATCCAGCGCATCCGCACCAATATGTAGTATAAGAGCGGTCCGGCTCCCTTTGGAGCTGGTATTTTTCCATTCAAATTAACATCCTATACTTACCTGAGTCAAACCCAAAGAGAGAAAATGGCAATGTCACTAGCAGGCAAAACAGCCATCGTGACCGGTGCTGGATCAGGTTTGCTCAGATGCTGCTTTTGTCAATTCACAAGTACTTATATCTAAGAACAGGCATTAACCTCTCTTTCGCCCGCCTCCTCCTCTCTAAGCAATGCAATGTGCTCTTCGCGGACCTGGCTCTCCGCCCAGAAGCCCAAGAGCTCGTCTCGAACCACTCTTCCCCCTCCGTCGCTCCAGCAAAAGCAGTCTTTCGAAAAACAGATGTCAGAGACTGGGACCAATTGGAGAAGATGTTCCAGGTCGCGAGGAAGGAATTTGGCGACGAAGGCGTGGACATCGTCTGTCCCGGCGCAGGTGTTTACGAACCAGTACTACTCACCTCCAGCCTCCTTCCTCCCCCCACTCCACACTCATCCACATAAACCCCGAACCCCTAACACCCGCAGCCCTGGTCCTCCTTCTGGCACCCTCCCCCCAACCCGCCCTCTCTCGACCACCCCTCCAACTCCCGCTACGCCCTCCTCGACATCAACCTCACCCACCCCATCCGCACCACCCAACTCGCCCTCTCCCACTTCCTCTCCCACAGTCCAAAACCCCGCCCACACCAACCCCGACCCCGCAAACACATCCTCCACATCTCCTCCATCGCCGCCCAAGCAACCCCCTTCCTCGCCCCCCCTGTACAACGCCTCCAAACACGCCCTCAGCGGCTTCGTCCGCACCCTCGCGCCCCTCGACACCCTCGGCATCCGCGTCACGGCCGTCGCGCCGGGGGTCATCCGCACGCCGCTGTGGACGGACAACCCGGACAAGCTGCGTCTGGTCTCTGCGGAAGACGCGTGGGTGACGCCCGAGTTCGTGGCGGGAGCGATGGCGGATCTGGTCACTAAAGAGGGGATTGAGGTCGCTGCGACTTCTGGGGGCGTCGGGGAGAGGATTCCGGTAAGGGGAGGGCTGGTGCTGGAGGTTGCGAAGGGGAGGGTGAGGGAGGTGAGGCAGTTTGGGGATGAAGGGCCGAGGGGGGAGGGGAACACGGTTGGCGGGGTGGGAATGGCGGAGGAGGAGATTTTGAGGGGGCTGGAGGGGGGTGGTGGGGAGGGAGGTGGATGATGAGGCGGATGTGTGAGGGAATAGAGCGGGAGGGAGGCTGAGGTGGATGAAAGGGTTCGGAAGGGGTTAGAGGATTTTGCGCGGAGATGGAATGGACGTTTTCTGGGATGGGGGTAAACGAATTCGAATGGATTTAGATCTTCTGTTTCGGATACTATGCTTGCACACCAAGCACCGAACTTTGCTAGCCACGGAAGATATGATTTTAAAATCCCAAGTCCCCTCCAACTTCCAAGGAACTGGCAGGATGTTCTGTCTTTACGGTCCTTTAGGCAAAGGCAAGTATGTATGTATAGGACATACATCAAAACCCGCTCTATCTAAAGACCAACACCACCACTTAAGCATTCTCAATCTTCTTCTGCAAGATTCCCTTGAGAGTGACGGCGTCGGCGGCAAATTTCGAGATACCCTCTCTAAGCTTCTCGACCGCCATGACCTCCTCGTTGAAGTCGAAGCGGAACAGCGACTCGTCGTTGATGTATGATTTCTTTGGGATATCGAGGGTGGTGGCATCTTTGGCGTCGAGCTTCTGGGGTACTTTGTCGGTGGAGTTGTAGAGGTCTTCTAGGAGGCCGGGCTGTAGGGCGTATAGGGGTTAGCTTGCCGTTGCTTTGTGTTAAGGCTTGGGAAATAAGGTAACGAACCGCAATGGTTAGGTAGTCACATCCGGCCAGCTCCGTGATCTCTCCGATGTTCCGGAAGCTGGCACCCATGACGATGGTCTTGTAGCCATATTTCTTGTAGTAGTTGAAGATGGACACCACGCTCTTGACCCCTGGGTCCTCGTGGGGAGCAAAGTCCTTCTTCATCGCTACCTTGTACCAATCGAGGATGCGGCCGACAAAGGGGGAGATGAGGAAAGCACCAGCTTCGGCTGCGGCGATGGCTTGGGGAAGGGAGAACATGAGGGTCAAGTTGCAATTGATGCCATGCTCGGACTGTAGGGTATGGGCGGCTTTGATGCCTTCCCAGGTTGAGGCGAGTTTTATGAGGATGCGGGATTTATCGATGCCGATGGATTTGTAGAGCTATGAGATCAGTAATTGGTTCAACGTCTGTTGTTGCTGTTTGCGTACTTCGACGATGTGGAGAGCTTTCTCGATCGAAGCTTTGGTGTCGAACGAGAACCGAGCGTCAACCTCTGTTGAAACCTTTCCGGGGACAATCTTCAAGATCTCCTTTCCGAATTCTACCAGCAGGCGGTCGAGGGTAGCGTCGACCTTTTGGTCCATGTCTTTTCCCTGGAAAAATCAGCTGCCTGATACACCGTCGGATTTCCTTTACTGACATGGTTCTTGCCATACTCGACGGCCACATCCATCAACTTCGCATACTCAGTCTTCTTCGATGCTGCTAGAATGAGGGAGGGGTTCGTTGTGGCATCTTGCGCTTTGTACTTTCCGATGGTCTCAAAGTCTCCGGAGTCGCAGACTACGGCAGTGCCGGTAGCTTTTAATTGTTCGAGTGAGCTCGTCATGCTGTATTATGTTTAATGCGGCGATTGATAATAGGAGATTGTAGCTCGTGAGATGTAAGTAAGCTCAACTTATTTGACGTAGGCGTTGTTTCTTTTTTGTTTCCGAGATTTCTTCAGTCACCTGTGTAAGTGTTGGGAAAAAGGCTGCCCCACCATGATGACGGATAACGGCAAAAGCCACCAAGTGGGCGGTGTTGGAGGCAGGAACGGCCCAACCAAATCCCAACCATGATTAGTCAGCAGAGCGGGGTTAAATACTCGCTCGTGAGCAGTTTAGAATTACCACTCCTTTACCAATAGAAATCTGAACAGCCAGTTCAGTACCTTAGCGAAGCAACATAGAAAGTATTTACAGTTATTGTATGGTTAACTACTAACAACCGTAGTTCTACCGGGTTGGTAGTTGTAAACCAGTAAATAGTAAGATATTAATTACGTAATCAAAAGTATAAGCATTAAATGTCACGAACTGCCAATGAACCGTAGTAAACATACTACGTAAAAATCTCGTAAACGCTTCAGTAGAACAAGCGTTAATTTTGAGCGAATAGTAAATAGTCAACTACGTTCTCATAGTTATAAGCATTGAACGCTGCGAACTGTTAATGAACAGTAGCAATATCACTACGTAGAATTGCTGTAAACATTTCAATAGAATAAGCGTTATTTCAGAGCTAACGGTTAAACGACGATTTTATAAGCCTTCAAGACTTCTTGATCGATGGCAGAATCTGAAAAAGCCGGCTCGATTCAGCTAAAAACCAGCTAAGAACCATGTACACAGATAAAAGTCAGCTAAGTCAGGCAAGTCGTCTACCTACATGTTCATCATTCTACTCGTCACCCTACATGCTCACCATCCTACTCACCATCCTACATGCTCGCCTATCTACGTGTTCAGCTATCTACTCGCCATTCTACATGCTCGCCTACCTACATGTTCAGCTATCTACTCGTCATCCTACATGCTCACCATCCTACTCATCATTCTATATGCTCGTCTATCTACATGTTCAGCTATCTACTCGTTCGTCTACTCACCAGTCTACTTCATGATCTACTTCATAGTATGCCTCATACATGCTTCATAGCACATGCTAACTAGCTCAATAGAAAGCATCCTTCATGGCTCGATACCGAACTCTCTATCGAACTCCCTATCGAACTCCCTACCAAACTCCCTACCGAACTTTCTACCAAACTCTCTACCAAACTCTCTACTAAACTCTCTTCATGACTTTCTTCATGACTCCCTTCATGATTCTCTACCGAACATTCTTCATGACTCCCTTCATGATTTTCTACCAAATATTCTTCATGACTCTCTTCATGAGTAGCAATAAATTATCTATTACAAATTCAATCAGTATCTACTAGTGATAACGTGATTTCGAAAATTTGAAATTCGCAATATTTAATTGTGCAGTACCTTAGAACTCTCGCTTACCGATCTTTTACTGTTGAGGTCTGTTGCAACGCTTAAGTCTGAATTTACGATTAATAAACGGTTAGTTCGTTTGGTCGCTTCTTTCACGAATCGTTTATAGTGTTATTTGATGTCAAATGTTTACGCATAAAAGCTAGAAGCGAGCTCACAACTTTATGTTTAGCAACATGTAGCGCTATCAGAGCAAACGTTGACTCTTAAATTACAGTCTAGTATCGAATCATTAAGAACGCACGATTAAATCATATTACGAAACTACAACAGCTTTACTGTCGTAAAAACTTTCTAGATTGCTTCGCTAAGATAGTTTTCAGCGATCTTCAACTGTCGCTTAAGATTTGATTTGATTTGATTTGATTTGATTTGAATTCATACACTCTTGTGACATCGATTTAAGTTCGACTCATGAGGGAAACTATGCTATGTGTATCGAACGAACAAAATCCTCTGAGGGAGAAAATCGCTCGTCGACTACACGACGACTTCACGTTGTCGAAACAATAAAATTGACACTATGTTATCAGTAATGAACCTATAGCTTCTATTCAGCGCGTGACGCTCGAGTAAACTCTTGATGAGAGTGTCTGTGCTGTTTGATTATGACGCATCGTCTTTGCTCTGCTCTTCATTGACGATATTCTATACAACGATGCTTCGATCTTCGATCTTCGATCGCGAAGTCGATTTCGTTGCACTCGTGGTGCTCGTGATTGTAGTGCCGAAAACTGCGTTCTCTTGCTCAATGATTGTCATTCATTGAGCAGAGAAATATGTGATGAAAGAGAGGCGCGCACGATGAGAAGATAGAGTGTGATTGTATTGAATAATTCTTTCCTTCTCTTGATTTGGCTTGTGTCACGTAGACGTTGAATAGATTGTTAGTATAGGCGTGCGATCGCAATCGTTCGATGTTTGACTCTGATCGATAGAAGAGAATGCGTTCTGATCGCTCTCTTGCGCTCTCGATTTTCCACGTAGGTAGATGTATGACTTGACGTCAAGTAAAGAAGGTGAACTCAAGCCCCCTCAGTATACCAGCGTGACCGACGAGTCACTACTTCTTCGGACACATGTAGTCACGACCCTCAGGCTCATCATCTGAAACGACTATTCTACCTGATATCTTTTCATCAATTACTCGATGACACTGTCGATGTGATGAAGACGTTCCAGTATATCGACGCGATCGACGAATCATCACTCCTTCGACCACTTGCAGTCACAACTCTCAAACTCTGCACCTGAGTTGTCTAATCACTAGTAGTATCTTTTCATCTCTTACTGACATCGACATGTCATTAATCTTCCTCGTAGATCGGTTGTGACTGTTAGGGGGGGTGTTGTTGCATGGGTGAAAACTCTGCACGACGACTTTCTTGATCACGCAACGTTCTAACATCGTTCGAACTGCGTCGGATTGAGATCTCTTGACTCTTCTGACTTCTATTCGGACACAGAATAGAATCAAAAGGTTCGTAGTCGGCATCACGTACAGGTGAATCTCGTTGCCAGCCTGTCGCTTAAGGTAAGGGTAACAAAAGCAATTACGCCTAAAGGGTTCGCCGGAAGTCGCTTGAGGGACAGACATGAAGATGATTGAGTGATTAACTGTAATTGTGATAATTTATCTTTGCATATGTGAACTGAAAATGCAAACTGTGAATCTTATTGTCAAAGAACTCTGAACTCAAGCTGACTATCAAAGATAAATTTAAAGAGAAATTTTTGTTATTATGCTCCCCAGTGTCTACCTGTTGATGCTCGATCACTGCTAAATATATACATGCAGATACTTTCTAAATCATGGTACTGATTCCTGCTCGTCAATCTGCTTCAAGCATGCTCTGGATTCCCTTCTCCAAAGCTTTGCAATCAGTCACGAAGCCCCAAGTCCTCGCGCAATTGTACTCAACACATTCACTGGCAAAACTTGGACTCGTCGTTCCGCAGCCATCGCTTAAGAGCACACAATCCCATCCTTTCATGAAACAGTCTTGCAATGACCCTCCCACACATTGATCAGTGTTAACCCCCGTGAAAAGCAGGGTCTTAATGCCTTCTTTCTCCAAAAACTCTTCGCATGGCGTGGTGGCACCCCACATGCCTGACATCCTATTCTTATGGATCCAGATATCAGGCATGCCTTTCAATTTTAGGCCCTCTTTATATGCCGCTTCGAGAGCAGGAGGTAGGGCGGCGTTCCAAGTATCACGCATCAATAACCTTCCACCATCAACTTTCGAGCCATCTTCCAGGATGACCAAGCCCATGTCACTGCCTAGTCCCTTGTAAACGCGTTTTGGTTTTCCATTCTCTGTTAGCTCTTTCATGTCTGCTGCTTTCTCTTTCAGATGAAGTTCCACTGCTGCTTGATTGACTCCGTGGGCATCAATAGCCGGCAATGCTTCTTCAGCAGGCAATACGCCAGCTTCCGCCTTCAGAGAATCTTCAAAGCCAAATGCGCGCCGTGTGCTTGGAGGCATCTTTTCTATATCACTGTCTGTTAGACCCCAGTTTAGCCAAATTATCCGGATACCGGCTTTGCGCGCTGCTGGTATTGCTGTTTCGAGCAAGCATTTTGCTGCCTTATTTCCCGCACCGTCCGCGGGACGTCCCAGCGAGGTGGAGATGAAGAAGTTTTGCATATCGATGATCACCAAAGCTGTTTTGGACGGCGAGATCACTATTGGCGTAGTGGTTGTGGAGAGGGTTATCGAGGAGCTTGGAGACGGAGGAGGAAAATCGGAAGGCGTAGCGCGAGTGAGGTCGAAAGACGCTGGGGAAGAAGTGTAGAGCCAATGGTTAGGATATGTTCCCACAAGCGCACGAGGGGGCTTCGGCTTGAAGTCTTTGTCGAGTATCTTTTGCTCGGTGCTGGTGGTACTCATATTGAGGAATTTCTCAAAGATTACTAGTTAAACCTGCTTTCGCCCTGAACATCATCTCTGGGAGAAACAGCTCCTTTATAGACATTGCAGAATTGAGATAGCATATCATATAATGAATGATACACTCCATGACCAACACGACCCCGCACGATAAGGGGTATTTATCCTGAAGATAGGCAGATCGGCACGATGGTTGACTGGTGTTTCCATCTGTTATCTTACTCCTCAAGAGGAAGATTTATGGATGTCCTGAGATCTGAGCTCCATCATGTCAAACAAGATCAGGCTGGGATGGTGGAAGACGGAAGCGCAAATCAACGACCAAGAGGGAGAAGAGTTTCGAGGGTCCGTGAAGCGAAGAAAGCTTGGACCACACCCCCAGCACGCGAGCAGTGTGAACCCACATTCGACTTTTCCCCAGAAAACGACAAGTCTACTCCGTACCTTGGCCATATTCATAAATCCGAGAGCTCCCAAGTGTACATAAGAAAGTACAAAGTACTGACACTCTCCATCGCCAATATTGTGTGTTTGTCCCCACTTCTGAACCTGGACTGTCTCGATTATATCAATTCCAAATTCCAAAATGGCCATCTCGCAAGCAAAAGTCAAAAGCGTACTCTCAGGAGATACTCTAGTTCTGGTCAGCGTTAATAATCCAAGCCAGGAGAGGACATTGAGCCTCGCTTTCGTGAGCGCACCTCGTTTACGGAGAGAAGGCGACGAGGTTAGTAAAACATTCTCTCTGGTATATAATATGCCGGATCGCATGTGCTACCTTACAAATGGCTGTGACAAGTTAGGGCTGGGCCGTCTGAAATCGATTGATGCTGCAAGAATTCATAATATTGATCGTACTAAGAGCAAGACTCTGACTCTCACTACTACAGCCGTTCGCCTTCCAATCCCGCGAGTACCTCCGCCGTAAATGCGTTGGCAAAGTAGTACAGTTTAAAGTCCTCTATACCATACCTACAGGCGCAAAACGCGACTACGGTACCGTGAAACTCCAGAGTGGTGATCCATTGCCCGAAGGAGCGGTCTCAGAAGGATGGGTGAAACTCAGAGAAGATGCTGCGCGCAAGGACGAATCCGAGGAGTCAAAGGCTCTATTGGAACTGTTGGAACTAAAGGAAGCTAAAGCAAAATCGGATTCGAAAGGTGTATGGGCGTCTGAAGGTGGCAGGATTGAGAACACACATGAAATACCTGATACAAAAGAGTTTGTGGAGCAGTGGAAAGGCCAGGCTTTGGATGCTGTGGTTGAGAGGGTTTTGAGCGGCGACCGTATGGTTGTACGGATCTTTTTATCTCCTACGAAACATGTTCAAACAATAGTTCTGGTTGCAGGCATCCGTGCACCAGCCACAAAGCGAACAAACACTTCAGATGGCAAGGAGCAGCCTGCCGAACCTTTCGGGCCCGAGGCCCAGCAGTTTGTTGAATCGAGAATGTTACAGCGAACTGTGACTGTTGAAGTAGTCGGGTCAAGTCCCCAAGGCCAGCTCATTTGCATCATAAAGCATCCGAATGGCAGCATCGCGAAATTCATACTCGAAAATGGTCTGGCACGATGCACCGATTTCCACTCTACCCTCCTCGGACACGAGATGACTGCACTAAGACAATCCGAGAAGCATGCGAAGGACAATAGCCTTGGCTTATTTAAGGGTATGGTAGCCCATAAGGGAGTAGCAGCAGGCGAAACCGAAGCTACCGTTACAAGAATACAGACGGCAGACACAGTCTACTTGCGAATCAAGGCAGGATCAGAGAAACGAGTCAGTTTAAGCAGCATCCGGCAACCTAAACCTACAGACCCGAAGCAGGCACCCTTCCAGGCGGAGGCTAAGGAGTTTTTGAGAAAGAAGCTTATATCCAAACACGTTAAAGTCACTGTAGATGGCAAGAAAGCAGCGTCAGAGGGTTATGAAGAACGAGAAGTGGTCACGATAACGGTGAATAATAAGAATGTTGGCCTAATGCTGGTAGAAGCTGGCTTCGCCTCGATCATTAGGCATAGACGTGACGATGGTAAGTCTGCTCCTGAGGGTACGATATCAGCTGGCTTATATTGATTCAGACGATCGAAGTCCTTACTATGACGAACTTCTCGCTGCTGAAGAAGCAGCGCAAAACGATGAGAAAGGGATGTGGTCAACAAAGCCTCCGACGCAAAAGGTATATCAAGATTACTCCGAGACACTGCAAAAAGCGAAAGTGCAAGCGTCAGTCCTACAAAGGCAAAAGAAGATTCCAGCAGTTGTCGATTTTGTGAAGTCTGGATCTCGATTTACTGTTCTCATCCCTCGAGAAAATGCTAAACTTACATTTGTTCTTTCCGGTATACGAGCTCCTCGCTCAGCACGCAATCCACAAGAAAAAGCCGAGCCTTTCGGGCAAGAAGCGCACGACTTTGCCAACCGACGCTGCAACCAGAGAGATGTAGAAATTGATGTCGAGAACACCGACAAGACTGGTGGTTTCATTGGCACTCTCTACATTAACCGGGAAAGCTTCGCCAAGGTCCTGGTGGAGGAAGGGCTTGCTAGCGTTCATGCCTACTCAGCCGAGCAGTCAGGGAACGCCAACGAGCTTTTCGCTGCCGAAATGAAAGCCAAAGAAGCTCACAAGGGCATGTGGCACGACTGGGACCCTAGCAAAGAGGAAGATGGCGACGTGCAGGAGGACACGACTACGAACGGTACCAATGGGACAATAAATGGCAATTCAACAGCAGGCCCTGTTAAGAAAGATTACCGCGATGTTATTGTCACCCACATTGACGACTCATGCCACCTAAAGTTTCAACTGATTGGTAGTGGAACCTCTGCACTCACAACCCTAATGTCAGCCTTCCGCACCTTTCACCTCTCACCTTCAAATACAGGAGCACTCCCAACAGCACCCAAAGCGGGAGATAACGTCGCTGCCAAATTTTCTGAAGATGGTGAATGGTATCGAGCTCGCATACGTCGCAATGACCGTGAGGCCAAAAAAGCCGACGTCCTGTTCATCGATTACGGCAACAGTGAGACTGTTCCGTGGACGTCATTACGATCTCTCAGTCAGCCACAATTTTCGACACAGAAACTAGAGGCCCAAGCTGTTGAAGCCCAGCTCTCGTTTCTGCAATTCCCAACAAGCCCCGAATACCTCAGTGATGCAGTCGCATTCTTAAGCCAAGCGATAGCGGGTAAAGAGTTAGTCGCCAGTGTGGATTTCACGGAAAAGGATGGGACACTATGGTGTACAGTGTTTGATCCCGAGAAAGGCGAAGACGAATCAAAGAGCTTCAACGCGGAGGTTGTAGGAGAAGGGTTGGCTATGGTTAGCAGGAAGCTGAAGCCCTGGGAGGCGAGTAGGACGGACCTGGTGAAAGGTTTGAAGGCGAAGGAGGAAGAGGCGAAGGAGGGAAGGAAAGGAATGTGGGAGTATGGTGACTTGACTGAGGATTAGAGCGGCACAAAACCGGTGCCTTTAAGTTACCGAAAAGCGTCTGGGACTCAGCTTGGACAGTTACATTTAGAGCGAGCAGCATGTTCAGCGCCGGTTCTCTTCATGAAAGCGGTCTCTTCGTGGAAGTCAGAAAAACTTGGCTTCGTGGCGATAATTTTAGGAACGAACATATGCTGTAGACTTACCTACTGGCGTAGTGGTACTTCACTTAAACAGTACGAGTACTACCCACTATGATTGATAACCAAAAATGGCCCCACCACTCGGATTTTGCCCCGCCATTGCCTTTCATCGTACCTCCGTGCCTCCCTCTCGACCTCTTCCATCAACACAATTCAAACCAAATATCATCGTTAACTAAGGAACTACAAAAGCAGACGCCTTATAACAGTAGATCCACCAGCGATAATGGTTAAGGCAGGTAAGCACACAATTTCTGGATTATGGCGTTCTCCTGCTGCCGCCGAGTCCGGCAGACCCTCAGAGCAACATTGAGCACATTCTACATGCACTGCCAACTCGATAGCCCTTACCAATTAGCCGTCTTCAGCCGTTATACTGCACCATCTCAGCAAGCTCTTCTCAATCACTCTTCCCACTGCTTCCGAGCCTCCGCCCCCTTCTTCCTCATTCTTCCTCCCGCTCATAGAGAGCATCAGCTGACATGATATCTCTTTTCAGTCGCAGTCGTCCGCGGAGACTCCTCCGTCAGCGGAACCATCACCTTCGAGCAGGCCAATGAGTCCTCTCCAACCACAATCTCCTACGATCTCAAGGGCAATGACCCCTCCGCTGAGCGGGGTATGCATATTCATCAATTCGGAGACAACACCAATGGCTGCACCAGTGCAGGACCGCATTGTAAGCGATTTGAAAATAATTCAAGAGTCGTGACGTCGCTAACCCCTCGTCCTCATCTAGTCAACCCGCACTCCAAAACTCACGGTGCTCCCTCTGACAGCGAACGCCATGCCGGTGATCTCGGAAATTTCAAGACGGATGCCCAGGGCAATTCTAAGGGATCCATGACCGATAAATTGGTCAAGTTGATTGGACCCGAGAGTGTTTTGGGGGTATGTTCCTTTCTTCATTCCTACTATAATTTGTCATGGACATTTTGCATAGTCTTCTGTGGTATGGCTGAGATGAGCATAAGCTGATGAGACCTAGCGTACCATTGTTGTTCATGCTGGCACCGACGACCTTGGCAGGGGTGGCCATGAGCAGAGCAAGTTGACCGGAAACGCTGGGGCCCGACCAGCTTGTGGTGTCATTGGCATCGCGGCTTAAAGTGAAGACAGCGCAAGGACCGAGATTTGAGGCAGTAAAAAGTAGTAAGTGATTGGGGGTTAAAGCAACAGCTTCCAAGCATTGAGGGGACGCTGTACTTAGGGTCAAATTGCGAAGACAGTCGATCAATTGGCAAACATGGAAACTATCGTTTGGCATTATGTGACAGATGTATTCCACATGTGAAAGATCTATGCGCAAACACCAAGTTTACGCTCTCCAACGGTCGTCTTCGACCTCGACCTCGGAGATGCTCATAACCCGGTACTGGTCTTCCAAAGTCTAGCCAGACGGCCTGCATGATGCATGATTTGGCACGTCAGGCAGGTGATCGCGGCAACCAACACCCGGAAATGCTTCCTGCATGGAACAATTATTGGAAGGATTTACGTGGTGTTGAAAATGATAGGCCTGTTGATTGATATCAATCCCGAAAACTTGTAATTGATTGTCCCCTCGGTCGACGCTCACATTGAGATTCCCTAATTGAAGGACATGTCCTCCACGAAGGCCGTCGCAAGAGGGAAAGTCTAAAGTAGACCCTGAGTAGCAGTTGGACACGGAGGAAGGGCCGAGGCCATGGAAGACTGTTATGATAGCGGTGCCGCTGTCACCAGCAGGCTGTGGCAACGACTGATATCATTTGTTGGGGATGTTCACCAGTGACTGTTAATGTGAGAGCGTGAAGCTGTCGCTTTTAAGGATTCTTTGCTTTTCGCGTCCTTGGAGCTCGAAACAAATTCGTAAGATGAGATGGTCATAAAGTACCGTGAGCGTCTGTTAGTGAGACAGCAATTTGAAAGAGCGGAGCCGATTAAAGCTCACCTTCCTAGTCGATGAAAAGGTAAATTGAACGGTAATTTCAACCGAATAATCTTAAGTTAAAGAAATTCCACTAGCATCAACGGCGCGAGGGACCACAAAGTCCTCTCCTCTCCCTTCTTTCCGCAACATCTTTTTTTCTTGCCGTCTTGTTCGTCTTCTGGCGATTTCAATTCTATCGAGCGTTTTCCAACTTCGCCGGATCAGATTTCAACTCGAACCCGCAAGTATCAGTAAGTCACTCCCCACTCTCGCCTAAGATCGGAGGATCTACAGGAAGAAAAAACCTCAACACCCCCAATCTACAGTCTGCGGCCGCACAAGCGACCAGATAAGCAACAGCGACCCGGTCATGTACAGGTGAACGAAGTCTCTTCGAGAGTACCATGGCTGATTCTTCATCATTCACACTAGGTATTGCAGCTTCGATGCTTTTGTAATACCAACATCACACCCAACCTACCTCTCCCCCCGTCTTCGGTTCTGCAATACTCGTTATCTGTAGCAATCTCGGTCAAGCAGCATGTCATTCTACGAAGCTCAGTCATGGCAGCTTCCCATGAGTCAGGGTTCCTGGGAGCAACCACCACCTCCGTCAAGATCCGGTACGTTCGCAATACACAACTGGTTAGTAGGGAGGGATCATCTCATGGCCAAATAGGCACCAGCTCTGCTATACAGCAGGAAGGCATATCCGCATTTGATATGCAAGTAGAGGGTACGTCGCCAATTTCCCTTCAGATATCAAGGAACCACAGCAAGAATTCAGCTGTATGGTTCTGCCTCTCGGCCATTTCTGGAACTATTTGGACTGGCTCCACTGTCCATCAGGTAGATATCTCTAGATTGTAAATCGACTAATCTTTTTCCAGAGGTTGACCGCGCTCTCGACAATCTGAGTAAGAGTGGAAAAGTGTTCAATGCGCCCTCGAGGCGGGATTCTATGCCGATGATGGGAGGCTCGCGTCCCTATGCCGAGTTCGGTAAGCTTTTTCGGGATTTTCTGTCTGCCATCAGTTCACTCATTCCTTTTAGACCAACGCATGGGTGGTGTTCCTCCACGCCACCACTCCATCAGCGATTATGATCAAATGCGATCGCATTCTGGCTCCAACCTACAGAACTTCTACGCGAACCAGCGTCATCAGCCACGGCCAAGTGAAGCTGAACAAATGATGCAAGTCAAGAGGAAAATGGCTGCCCAGCGTGAACGTGAACTTCGCAACTATCATCAAGAACAAAAGTCTGCTCGCGCCAACAGTCCTGCTTCGATGAACGAAGAGGAGCGCAGAACTCTAATCGCACGTCAACATCGGGCGCTTTACGGCGATGGGTCCGCATCATTCTATGACAGTGCTGGGGCTGGCAACGACAGCTCTACCCCTCGTCCGCCAGTCCAAGGGTCGAATGCGTCAAACTCTGCTGGACCTTCCCCACTTGCATATGATCCTTTTGGTCTAGGTCAGAACCAGGCTCAGGCTACACATGTGGAAAACGCCGGTCAATTCAACGCTGTCGAGCAAAGTCAGCCGAATGCTCCGACAGGACCGTCACCAAAGCCGCAGCAGCCACAGCAACGTTCACGTGCTAACAGCACCTCGTCCCCAGCTTCGAACAATCAGAGCTTTAGCCTTTTCGAAAACACAGCTCAGCAATCAAGCCGGACGTCGACATCCTCTCCTGGAGGATCTCCGCCGCGCCCGGCAAAGGCATCAGTGGCTCCTATCGGCACTGGGGTGATCGGTAGCCGCCCAGCTCAAACCCAGGGTCTCAACAAGCGTTCTACTACCCCTCTGCCGTCGCCACTTAGCTATGGCTTTGCTCCGAAAGAGAATACGATCGCAAACGAACGGTCTACGTCCGCCGCCTCTAATCCTTCTGTTAGCGCGAAAGACTCCACACCCTGGGGTGGAAACTGGGGAGGAAAAAACAATCTCGGCGTTCAGCAATCTGTATGGGGTTAGATTACAAAAGCTGTCACATCTTGGCGGAGTATCGTGGTATTGCATTATGGTGTTGCATGTGAGCTCTAGGATATTCCTGTTCGGTTCGTTGGGCCAAATTCTGCAATAAGTTTCGTTCCTGTGTTCTTTCCCTCGGGCGGATGGCTGGTCTTCTTCGAGTTTGGGAAGGTGTTGTCTTGGGTTTTTAATGGAAGGCGGACACAGCAAGCGGGTAATAACAGGGAAAAGGCGTGAAGCATTCCTCCTTCAAGCGCTTCTCAGTCAGCATCTTGGGGGCTAGGAGTACTTTCAAGTCGGCGCATGGAAGGAACACTGATCAAGGCTCTCGAGTTATGGCGTGTCGGTTCTCTGTAACGTGGTGTCAGGACTTGCGCGCACATACAAAAGAGGTTTGTCTCGCTCATAGGGCTGTAGGGCTTGGCTATACAAGCACCTTCCCTCCTGTCTTAGTGTTAGGCATTACTGGCATCTATCAATCATCATAACAGCTTCACATAAGCTGCCGATATCCTGGTCTTTGGCTTTGCTCCTGCCTTTAGTTACAAGACCATTTGGGAAAATGAGCTGCTTCGGCACCCCGTCGCGTACCTAACTTCCTCTCGTATTACCCGGGCAATTGGTATCTCTATTTTCAGTCTTCTGTTCTGTGTCTATTACACCCCTCCTGAACCCTATGCAACTTGTCCGAGCTGTACAGTCTGCTTCGGTTTGGATTCTCGTTTCATTGCTTTAATACTTCAGGCTTCAGTATCTGCGTTGCTTGTCTTGCGAGTATGGACCATGTAGAGGGAAAAGGCATCAAGGTAAAGATTCTTGGTATCTCAGACCACATCCATAAGCCGCTCGAGAACGCCGATCAAGAGCTCCGAGTTGTCGATTTCCTACCCGGCCAATACGAGAATTCGACAAAGATATTGACAAATCTAGCGATTGCTCTTCACCATATCCGAGAGATACAGAAGCCAGGGCCAATCGTTTTATGATTGACTTCCTATCCATCAACCAAAGGAACGCACATAAGAAAAACCATCAGGTCTGTCTCATGCGTGAGATATATCAGAATGCTAGAAATGTTGTCGTTTGGCTTGGTAATGAAGATGATAATACTGTTACTGCATGTTCATCCCATCAAGCAATCGAGTGAGAACAAGCATCTGACTGAACTGACGCTACATACTACGCATGACCTTACGGATGTAGAAGACCGCTCTGTCACGATGAGTTCAGTAGTAGAGATGGTCAATCGAACCTGGTGGAACAGAACGTGGACTATTCAGGAGGTTGTCCTGGCTCAGAATCCAGTCCTGGTTTGTGGCTTCTATGTTATCGAATGGGACGATTTGGTCCAGGGGTGCACCTTCAGCCGGAAACATCACCTTACATGCTGCGCTCTGGCCACTGGGAACAGTGGGGGGCTGGGGTCGGGGGACTTCATCGAGGGCTTCCGTGAACCCGTCAAGCACCTACAGAATCACAGAATGCTCAGGCACAGTCGATAACGATCGATATCCTGAAGCTTCTTAGCCGCTTTACAGATCGAGCCGTTACGGATCCCAGGGACAAATTATATGGACTTCTGGGTCTCGCACCTGGAGATTGTGCTGATAGTATGAAGGTGAAATATGATATACCCGTTGAGGAGGTACACCAGCGATCAGCTATAAGTATCATAAAAGCTTCGGGGTCCCTGGATGTATTCGCTTGTGTGAACTCTTCAAAGGATCAGATTCAACATTACCAGCTGAGTACCAGACTGGAGGTCTCTGACTGGTACTGCTGTTCCTGCTTCACCGTACCGAAGTACCCGCGTATGTTTGATATACTGTAATGTTTAACCTCAAAGCAATCAGGTCTCTAGGCCTGCCTGTGCGGTTTCTTTCAGGACCCAAAGCGGATCATATCGATATTAATGATATCGAAACAATACCAAACCTACCCTTTCTTCCCTTCTCTCTCTCTCTTCCACCTCTCTACCCTGCAAGATCCATAACTACAGTAGCTCCTTTCGTAGCAGTAGAGAACTTACGTAGGGGGTTCTTGGTATATGTAGCATCGCTTTAACCCTTTTTTTTTTCTCTATCATTGTTCTCTCGCAAAAGGTCTGCTTTGCCTCTTTTTCTCTCGTCACGCGTATATTGAAGCGAAGTGGGGAAATGGATCGTGTTGGCCGTTTGGAAACGGGGGCGTGAGGGGTGGGCTATGTAGCTCGGATTGGTAGGTTATAGAGTACAATTTGGTAAGAGATATCGCCTCGGTTTAGAAAGATGGATATATATATATATATTACGGAGGGGGAAATGGTCGAAAGCCGTGTTGAACATGTATCTTTTGAGATGAAACGATGATACTGTGTGTGTAGTGAAAGAACGGAAGAACGATATTATCAAAGAGTTCTGCTTAGGAATTTCTTCGCGGAAACAAACCTCTTTGGAATCTTCTGCTTTCGAAAGAGTTTCTTCTACGAAGTTTTTCTTGGACAATTTTCTTTTTCGATAACAAACTAGCTAGATAAACTGCCCTTACAAAAGCCATCGCTGCACAATAACGTCATTCTGTATTTTCTTCTCGCTATCTACTGAATCGCTGTTCGGGTAACATTCTGGAAATCTAAAAGCAAAAACAGTCTTTGTTGACGTCTTCACCACTTGATCAAATCTCCTGCAGTAATAGGAATTCTTCCCTCTAGAGAATGCGATCGATTCAGATGATGTCACTGAAGTTGTCTTGTCAATGAGTCAAGAAGGATATTATCAAAACTTTTGCTTAGAATTTTTCGTCATGAAAAATCTCTTTGAGATCTTTTGCTTCCGAAAGGTTTCTTCTACGAAGTTTTTTCTTGGACAATTTTCTTTTTCGATAACAAAACTAGCTAGATAACTGCCCTTGCAAAACTCATCGCTGCACAATAACGTCATTCTGTATTTCCTTCTCGCTATCTACTGAACCGCTGTTCGCGTAACATTCTGGAAATCTAAAAGCAAAAACACAGTCTTGTTGACGTCCTCACCACTTGATCAAATCTCCTGCAGTAATAGGGATTCTCCCCTCAAGAGGAGGCGGCCGATCCAGATGGCGCCACTGGAGTTGTCTTGCCAAGCCAACTCGGCGACTCCAGATACGGTACCGGGAATATTGGCATCAGGGCGACGCGAGTAGCGTATTTGGCAAAGGGTGCCCATACTGCGTTCTTGTGAAACTCAGCACCGACTTTACCCTCACCGCAGCTGCAAAGAGGTGACTGATCATCGGCCGTTGAAAGCGCCGCTCCGGTTTTCTGATACTCGCAGGTCGCCTGGTGCTGCCAATCCCGGCATCTCTCGGCTAACGCGGGTAGTGCACTCTTCCAGAGCGTAGTTCCTCCTTGGCTAAAATCCAGTTGCGTTTGGTTCGAGTGCTGTAGAACCATGAGAGACGAGATGAGCTCTCGAACCCTTGAACTAGTCAGAGGGACGACGTAAGCGTCCATGACGATGGAGCCTAGGTCTAGGTCGTGACGGAGTGAGTTTGCGAATAGGAGGGTATGGCGGTGTGCGTTTAAGAATAGCTGGAAAGTAATTACGGGTTCGTTGTTTCGGTCCCCGTAGACGAAAAAATCAAATATGGTTAAGAGCGTTACTTTGAAATCGAGTATGGGAGTTGCAGTTCTTCCAACTTTTTGCATGATCTGTTCAGCATCGCTCATGCTAGTGCCGAAAAATTCGCTTAGCCATGTAGTGGAACCGTCTTGCTTGGGGAGGTGGAGCTCGGGTTGGATTTTAATATTAATTCGCGGTATAGCCCATGGGATTGGTGGATGGCCATCTTCTAGCACCATTTGCGTCCAGTAGTCTCCTTCGATGTCCAGAGGTGAGGAGATGGGAACCACAATCTCGACCCAGGACGATTTCCTAGCAGCGCGGAATTTTGCCTTTGAAGCGTTCAAACAGAAAGGGTATAAAAGACGCAAAGTGTATGATCCCCCTATTTGCAGCAATGCGGTGCAGGGTCCACTCTGTGTTAAGGTAACACCAGCTTTATTTGCTAAAGCTTCACTTTCCGGCGATCCTTGAGGCAAGTCGATATGCTTCTTCAGGAAGCTAGCCTGATTCGCAGTATTCAACTCTACGAGTGTCGAGAATGCCGCTGGTGTTTCGGAGCTAGAGATCTCCATCAATCGTATTTGCGTCGACAATGCATTCGAGGTATTCAGGCCTGGGTCATTTCGATACACGTGCAAATTTTCCGTATCGTCCAGCCCTGCTTCATATATCGCCACTGGAGGTTTAAACGTAGGGTCTAGCCGTAGGCTGACCCGTATACCGTCTCTTGGACCATTAAGTAAGCCATGTGCTGGGACAGCACAGCTCACAATCAAGTCACAGTTCCCCAACCAGCCTCGCTCGTCTTCGTCAAAACTAAATGTGTCGGTCCCATGCGCGCGTTTTATCGTACCAAAGAAACAATTGAAGGAATGAAAATGGTTATCGAACTCATACCCGCTTTTGGTTTGGGCGATCGAAAGATGCATAACCGGGCTTTCTACGATGGGCGTTTCCTTCATTGCAAATGTGTCAAATCTCGCCCTTGGAACCACCAAACTAACGTGCACAATAGCGGGAATATCATCCTGCGCAAGGAACCCGGTGTCTTGATTTGGCTTCCTCGGGATCCAATCTAGGCCTTGTAAACGTCTCGGGCCAATTTCCAAAGTATCTCTTGTCGGCAGGTCGAAAAGGTAAAGCTGGGTATGCAAGTCTTGCAGACTGTTTGGTCCCAAATCTAAAGACTTGTCTGTTCCTATGTCGCTCAGGAGCAAATTTATTGTCTTCTTCCAATCGGTGCTATTCTTTCTCCAGGCTACAGCGAGCAGGGCAACAAACCCACGCCGAGTATAACGTGGAATGTCCGTCGAGTATGGCTCATCGTTTATGCGCTGCAACTGTGACATTAAATTGGCAAGATTTTCATGAGCAAACATGTTTTTGTAAAGTTTGAAAAGATAACGAGATAGCTGCGTAGGATCGAGTTTGACCTGCAGTGACCCTCGGTCATTTATTCCCGTTCCTGGTATGGCAGTCGAAGCTAGAGCCTCAGGAGATATCCATGTCACCCGCGTGCGATGTTGCTGCGCACCATGACCCCGGTTCTGCGCAGTATCGTACCCGGCGGCTTCACAACCTACGCCTGCAAAGTACCCAATAGGCGCCAGCCCTAGCAACAACGAAAATGTTGCAACGTCAGAGTAGAGCGTGGCTTGTAATTGTTTATCGACGGTGCTGGAGGCGACTAACAGACTTTCTGTGTAGAGCACCGCGTACGAGTGCTGCGGTAAAAGCGGTGCTGCGGCAGATAGAACGTTTACTAAACCGATATGGTCCCCTAGATTAGATGTATCGATTACATCAAAAGGTCCGTATCCATTTTCAGCAGTCGTTTCTGCGAACCCATTGAGCACCAGTGGATAAGAGCTCCAAGGTTTTACATATGCCCCAGCTGTATATGAATGGTCCTCCATGATTCCAAGTTTCCGCTGCAGCTCACCGCAAAGCGAGAGCGCTTCTCCGCAAAACATGTTGATAACGATACGGTCTTTGCCGAGGTTTTTCTTGAAACTCGAACACCAGTCGCGGAACTGAGTCTTAGCAACTGTAACGACTTGGTCAGCTTTCGCGGCAACACTTGCCCGTTTGTTTCCGCTCTTATTCCCAAATACTTCAGCCACATGGAACCCTAGCAAGGGCTCCGTTCCATAGTGAACGGCGAAAGCCGCTGTGGGCGCCGACGAAACCGCAAACATGGGATTGACCAGCCCTCTGCCCCTATTTCCTAGGGCGTTTAAATCTTTGGCGTTCCCTCCTACTACTCCTGTCTTCCAGAATGTTTTGTAGAGGTGGGCTACAGTTTCCACTGCTTCCGGCCACATAGGGCCGGCGCCACGCAAGCCTTGTGAGAAATTCCGGTTTACTACTTCTCTGCTTCGTTTGGCTATAACCGATCTGACTCCTGCTTCATGTTCATCAGGGTCATTGATCACGGCGTACTGGATCCAAACCTGGCGCAGCTGAACCAACGTATGTCTGTCCAGGAAAGCTATGAATTTTCCATACGGCGACGAGAGCCATAAGTCATATGATCCAGACGCTTGTAACAGTAGCTTTGCCTGGGTTCGAAGGATGTCCATTGAGCTTTGTGGGATGAAGAAATGGTAAAAAAGGTTCCAGACTGCCGTGACCGGATCATGCTGTTGGCTGGTGATCTTGGCCGGATATTCATCTTCGATCAGGCTAAAAAGCACAACATTTCGGGCAAGTACGGCCGGTTCTATGTCGCAACATGTAAAAGCAAGACGGCGTGGCGTATCTAAAATCATGAGGCATTAGCAACGTGGTTCCATGACGGAAGGAGCGAGAAATTAGCTGCAGACCCGCCTATGGCGAAGGGATGAGATCTTGGGACTATAACCCAACCTATGTTGTTTATTTCGTAAGTCGCTGAAAGCTCTAGAGCAAACTCACCGTGTTCACCAAGATTCCACAACGAAAACAATATATTGCGAGGATCCCCACAGGCAAGTAGGAGCAGGTTTGTTGTTTTACCCGCGTGAGCACTGTTCCAGGCTGGACCGTCCCGTAGGAGATTGACAGCTGGCGTGTTGCCCGTTGGATAGAACCAAAATTGTAGAGGTATGGGTGTTGGGAAAGACATATTGCTTTTCCGAACTTGATCTTGCTGGCTTAACGAGGGGTGGTGACGCAGATGCTAGAAGTTCTGGCTGAGGATAATGTGCTGGTGATTAAAACCGATGGAAGAAATTATTGGAAAGCTCTTGATGAATAGCTGTTACATGAAGGAGGCAAGCCTATCTTGCGTTCAGCATAGGTTGTTTGCACTCGCAGCCTAACTTGTGACCACTTACGACACGTGTTCGTGATCTTGTTCAGAGGTGCTCATACGAACAGGGGAAAGATTGGGGCAGCGCCATTGTGTTGGCACTTCGACCGAACGGAGTTAGAACAATATTGATCGCATCCCAGTGAACGAAAAAAGTTGATGAGCCTTATGTTCTGCATTTATTTCAGACGGCTTTTAAGCATTCAAATTCGAAGACATGGCATTGAATAAGACAGTAGCTACTCGGGTTGGTAGGCCAAGCATATTGCAGGATACATAATCTTTGATATAGGAAATAAACCTGCCATACCCCACAGATCAATGCTTTTCAAGATAACTGCGGTTTTTTCCTCGTGTACAGACTCTCTGGGCAACTTGCTACTCCACTAGAGCCCTCTGCCGTTGAAGTCATCGCTGGCAACTGCAAATGATATAAACCTCGTTGTCCTGGGTCGGTTAAGTACGTCAAGCTATGAAACCCTGCGTCATTAGAGACGTGCATCTGTCAACGGCACTGCTGTTCAAGGTATTCTGAGACGAAGTGTCCGAAGGTATGAAGGAAGTAAAGAGAATGTCCGTTTGAAGTTCATGTCATAGGCCTTAATAGCCGCCTTTGGCGCTCCCGCTCTCGGTTAAAGAACGCCCGAAAAGCCTTTATAGCGAGACAGCTTATTCCATTACAAAAACAGCAATGGAAGACGAACACTGGAATGCATCTTAGGATGATTCCTTCCTCATGTCTCTTCCCAGAACACTTGCAGACCTTTGGACGAGGTGATTGAAAGCTAGATGGTATTGGGCTTCTCTGTTATGCATGTGATGCTCAGATGATATCTGCGAGGTTGTCGCTGATTTTTACTGCTCCGCTATCTCTCCAAGACAGGCTGAAACAGATACAATTCCTACCACATTACACAAGTTCCTTCTCCTTATTATGACTTATTAATCGCTTCCATGAAATTCTCAATAATCCCAGTCTGATTGTAATTCCGAACAAGGGCGCGGTCGTCTTCACCTGCGAATAGCCTATCGAAGTCTTCTACCTCCCGGCCTTTGCTTTCCTAAAAGGACGTGGATATAATCGAAATCGAAGTTGCCTAGACGGAAATCGTCAGCGATCTTTCTTAGCTACCCTCTAAAGACTTCCAAATTCTGAGAAGGGCTCTTGCATTCAGAACGGTAAAGATGATGTCAGTCCTCCACCTTATATAATTTATCACCGACGGCGTAACCATAACAAACCCCAAGTCGCAAATCCAATTACTGGCTGTTGAGATGGTGCTCCCCTTTTGCCTAAGCCTCAGCTGTAGGATCTTCGATGGGTACACCAAAAACGTGGCATAGATCCAATCATAAAAGCACCCTCGAAGATGAAAAGCATGACTGCCCCATCAATGCCTGCACTGTACGCAATAACGGTTTAATAAAGGACTTGATAAACTGGGGCTGCTTGGACGGTCACGACGCAGGCCATGATAGTGATCATAGAGAGGAGGAGAGGGCGTCGACCGAGGCGGTCTATGAGAAGCCAGGGGATGAAGGATGCTAAGAAGAACCAAAGTTGGAGGAAGCCTGCCATTAGGGCGGAGAGGTGGTTGCTGAAGCCGACGTTTGAGAATAGACTATTCGAACAATCTGTGCGGGTCTGAGCCCAGCATTCTTGGACTGGTTACTAGTTGGAACTCACATATAAAAGCATTAATGCCTTCCAGCTGCTGAAACTCTTGAATCGCGTACGCAATTAGCAACCGCCGCTTACTGAGAATCTTGTCCGCGTGTAAATGATTGCTCCAAGATCCAGCGTTGATTGAGGCTCCCTTAGCAGCTGTTGCGACAATGTCGGTCTAATTTTCGAATTATCTCGTCATCCAGCTAATGTCCTCTAAATCGCTACAATCTAGCAAGCGACTCGGCTTCCGTGCCATGAGCGACTAACCACCTTGGACTTTCTGGCAGTATTGTGATAATCAAAAGCATTGGAATGACAAAACTACACTGCAAGATGACAGGAACGCGTAGCTGCCAGTAGAACTGAAGGAAGCATAGTCGATCCAGTGAATTATGGTAATGCCGAAATTGAGGGTCGTTAATTAGATGCATACATCAGATCATTACCACCAATTTACTCTCCAACCGTTGCTGATAACCATTGCCTGCTTACACAACCCTCTACTCAGTTTGGGCGAGAATACCGATTGGAAACCCGGCATAGTCGAGTCGATGATCCTCAAACCAAAACCCGCAATGATTTTGGCGACTATTAGATGTGCTCGCGTGTAAGAGGTAGCTTGCAGAAGAGCTCCGATGACAATGACGACAAGACCAATGGCAATGCTTTTTCGATGTCCTGGTCTTTCTCCAACAAAAGAGGTAGTAACGGCTCCTGGGAAACATCCGACTACCTCAAGTTGATAAGAACGCTGTCTGTCAGATGCAGGTGATTTTCAAGACTTACCTTCAAAGATGTCGACTACAGGCCAATGATTTTGCGACCAGGCGTGTTGAAGGTTTTGTTGAATGGCGGTCCATTGACTTGGAACGTGATGCATCGTCAGTACTCTAAGCCGTGAAAAGAGAAGCTAGACTCCTACCCAGTCCGCCCAGTAAGTTGTTGTCATATTCAGTCATAAGAAACTCAATGACGGGAGAACAGTGATAGTGACCGATAAAGCATTGCCTTGTAGTTCAACCATAGAAAAGCTGATAACGTATCTTGGAGATCGCAACGACAGAGGACCGATCAACAGTCGACTAGAGCCGTGTGAAAAGCCCATCATCGATCGATAAGTGCAAATGACCAATGCCACTGACTTTTGCACGATTCTACCTCCGACTCCAAGTAACAGCCACGCTGTTCTGATCCCGCATCTGCAGCAGCAGCTCCACACTACCATCCTTGAAAACATTCAGCACCCTGTTCCTTGCCTCATCAAGCGTCTCCCCTATTCTCGTCACAGGCTGCACGCGATGATCTCGAAACAAAGCTGCCATCGTCGCCACGAATTTCACCTGGGCGAACTTCTTACCAGGACAGTTCCGAGCGCCATCCGACCAAGCAAAGGAAGTGCCCTTCTCGGGCACCATCAGCTGTTCTTGCGAAAGTCGATCGCCGAGATTGGCGGGTAGAGATCTCGAATAGTTCTGGGTCCATCTGTTCGGGCGCCAATCAAGAGAATCCTGACCCCAATAACGAGGGTGGTTATGTAAAGCCATGAGGTTGGGGACAACGAGAGTATTTTCAGGGATGTTGATATCATAGTTACCCACTCGAAGGGTCTGTGGTTGACTGCAGGTGTATTTGGGAACATTAGACAGTGGGTTGTACAAACGAAATGTTTCAAACTGTACCGCTTTTGGCCTTAATCCTCTGCTGCAGCAGCTTACTGCTGTTCATGGGCGGGCATGTACCAATACTGCGAGACATCGTTTCAGTTTTGGAAGGGCAGCCTCATATATCCAAATCTCGCTATCTTCGCTGTATAGATAGAGATTCAACTCTTCTGCAATCCACTCCTGGACGTCTGGCCGAGCGACAAAAAGTAGCAGACTATACGCTAAAGTGATTGCAGTGGTATCATGACCAGCAAAATTAAAGACGAAGTTGTTACCGAGGATCTCATCCACGGTCAACGGTTTCGATTCGTCTGCTTCTCTGATGCTCGCGGTATGCTGGTTTATAGCACCATTCCCAGGTTGAGATTGTGCATTGCATGCTCGCACGAGGTTGCTCATCAAGGTCCCTGAACCTGGCTTTCCTTCCATGACTAACTGTTCTCTCCTGCAAGTTGGGCAAGCATGTATACTTAGCTGTGAACCACGTCGATAATTCACTAGGATACAGTATGCAGTGAGAATTGACCATACTAGAGGAGTTAAAGCTAGGGCCATACAGATAGCCATATTATCCATCGGCGAAGGCACTGTAGAATTCGGACGACCTGGTGATGGCTTCGAAAAAGTGTCTCGCTGTTTGTACTAATTTTCCTAATACTCAGATGAGAAGATAAAAGGAAGTAATTCTGTGACGCTGCAGCCACGCGGACTGCTGTAACAAATATATAGAAATGCTCGCTTTCTTATCATAATGTAAGACATTGGAATTCGCTACAAATAGGACAGGGCAGAGATTATATACGCCTCGGTATTGAGGTTCGAATGGAACAAATCATTGTACCAAGCGGTGACTTTGGAGGATTGCATCCTTTATTCATGCGTCTGGTGAAACTTAGTGCGAACCAACGTGCCGCCATATTCCGTCCCATCTATCCGCGTCTAGTCTCGAGGTGATGACTTCCATTAACGTGCGGCTGAGGTACATCCACACTTTTCGCTATGGAAAGCTACCTTTGTATTAGATAGGACCGTCATTGCCAAGGAGGCTGTTGCATCGCCCACTGGAACCCACACCCAGTCGAGCTCGCTTGTGTTGAATGATAAATAGAAGATCGTTTTCGAGGTCTTTTGAAGGCTTAACGTCCAGTCAGCGTGAAATTGCAACTCGTATCTACGGGGCGGTTCCCACGCACATTAAGTTTCCGTGCAGGCTAACACTAGCGCCTTTTCAATTAGGTTAAGCCCGATATGATCTATCACTAGCCATTTTGAGTTAGCCTGCCCGGAAACTCAGTGTGCGTGGGAACCGCCTCGTGGATACGAGTAAGGTTCAGCGCTTACCGCCGTGACGGGTGTTGACGAGACTTCAAAGGCCCGTTCCTTTTCGATGCCGTCCATGTTAATTGAACCACAAGGGCTAGGTGGCACTTGAATCTTTCCTTGTCAGTTTGAAGCCTTCCCCAATCATCCACAACTATAATGTGTCGTTCAAGCTCGTTACAGAGCTTTAAAAAGCCAACTCAAGACTGCCAGGCTGCGAATATACTAGAACAGAATATTTAAGCAGGGTATTCTCTTGGGCTGCTGAGTAAATTGGTCTGACTGAAGATGTGAATTTCGGTGAGTCTCAAGCCATCCCGAGGAACTCGCCGCCGCCAGAACAGAAGAAGGGTAGGTAAGAGGGTTTTTTCCATCTACTGTCTTCCTTCATACTGCCATTTGGTCAGGCCGCTGCCAAAGAGCATAGTATGATAACGAGCGAAACAAGATGCACGCAGGATTTCCAGGAACTGACAAGCTATGTGTTGCAACTCGTCCATGGATCTATCCATCTATGAACCAAACAGGGATCCATGGATGGATGCCCCCGTCGGTGAAGTTCCTCACCCATGGATGGGGTACAAATTTAGGCCTTCATCCACGAATCCGATGCTATTTTCCTTAATCTCGGATCGTACATAGATCTTACATCTTCTACGATTATTAGATTGGACTATTTTTCTTGCCTTTCTCTTCATCTTCTGTTATGCTTGACTGATGATGAAGGTCTTATCCATGGATGATATATCCACTGTTCGGGTGTATTCTATGCCATAGCTCGACGAAATTAAGCTGTGTGGCGAGGTATTAAGGGAAAATGCTCGTCATGGTCTTTTGTAAAGTTAAAGCAAGAAAAGCAACAAAGGCAATACTCGCAACGACGGCCCAGGTGAAGGATGATTGATTGGTGGTTAGCCACGAAATAGAAGACGATGAGAGTTGAGGTGTTTCAATACCCCATGTGAGCGCCCTACACACTCTTGCAGGCTGCAGCAAAAGTTCTTAGACACAGTTTGCGACAACTGTGACGGGTGATGGATCTTCCTTCCCGGAAGTATCTATTACCTCTCCGATCGATACCTTGGTCCACTTCGCCGCCATCCAAGCTGCAACCACACGCAAGGCTTTCTGTAGGTATGCACTATACAGTGCTTTCCAGCACATGTGCCCACCGTTTTCTTGAAAGCAAGCAACAGCGACACCGTGGGTCGGTCATCCTAGCATCATAGTATGCCCACAACATGATTAGCCTATCATGTTATATTCGAATCATAATCGAAAACAAGTCTACCTTCGTGCCGCTTCTCTGAGACTGTCACAATTTTCTTCTTCTTTATTCCCAGCACTCAAGTTATACAGTCCATAATTTTTAAAAGCGCTGGTTAGGTCCCCTATTCCAGAAAGCCATCCTCAGAGATGAGTTCAAGCAGCTCCCACCCCTAGTCCGGCCTGGCGAAGCTCTACGAATCAACATTCATGGTAAGGCTACATGGCCTGCATGACGTTTTGAATAGCAAATTACCTCTACACATTCTGAATGTTGTGAAGGGTGTTGCATATGGCAGCGTAGCCCACGGAATCGCTTTCAGTTCGCTTCCCGAATCGATGTCAGATCAAAGGCTTTTGGCCGCCTCTACACAAACCATGGTTTGGTCTTCCTTACCTGGCTAGCTCTTTTGATCAATACCATCCTTTAGCAAGTGAACGAAGAATCCCTATACGAGAATATTGCGGTCTCTTCTAGGCAGCTCTATCTAAGCCCCAGCCTATTTTCCAAAGCGGACGGAAGAATACTTACGCCAGACTGTTGCAGTAAGTGTGCTTTTCTACACCGGTCTGTGGACCATCAAGCTCTCCTTTTTTGATCTTGTTCAAACGGCTTGGCCAGAACTTGAGGAATCAGGAAACTGTGTGTGGTGGGCCGTTATGGTCATCACTGTTGCGACCTATTTTGCTTCTCTGGGTACCATTGAGTATCATTGTTTCGCCGGCCTATTCTCATATCTTGAGAGCAAGTACCATTATACCTACATATCTTCAAATACCAACTTGATCTAACTTACCAGACTAAGCCTAGACCGGTAGCATTTCAGAAAGAAACACGTTACGGTACAACAAGATCACGAATGTCGTGACTGACATCTTGAGCACGTTTCTTGCGGCGCTAGATAGTGCCTTGAGCGCCAGTCAACAGTTGCACCCAGTCAACATGCTCCGAAAGTTCCAAACCAGTCTCCGGCAGACTCTCCCCCCCCGCCAGTGATCCTCCCCACCACGGTCCTCATCACCGTCTCTCCCATTACTCGCATAGCCATCCTCAGCGCTTCCACCCCTCAACCAGACCAGACACGTTTATACACCCAGAGCTCCATCAAGCACACCGTCTGCCCCCACCTTTCCCCCTCCTCTCCCAGCCGAAACTCGTCTCCCCGAGCGCTAGCGATCCCCAAATACATACATCGACAACCCAGCCATGACAGTCGCACGTCTCACCTCCTCCCTCCCCCCCTTCACAAATCCCAATCCTCCGACCAACCGACGCTTCGAAATACGAGGGATTCCAAGACTGGCGACGAGAGCACTGGCGTTAATTGTTCGGTAGAAGCTTCCTTCTACCATCTAGGTTTATGGAATGTTGCAAGGACAGCAAGCAAACCATCAAACTGAATGAAGTTTTGATGGTTCTCCAAGAGCATATTCTTCCTGTAAGTAGCCGGACGCGTTTCGATGTGATATACAGTAGATCGGGGCCAGAGCCTCTTTTGAAAATGTGGGGTTGGCTCACGACTACGGTATAACTAATCAGCGGAGCAAAGACAAATGTGAAAAAAACCAAATGTAAAGATCAAGGAATTGATAATTTTCCATTAACCTCTTCCATCTTTCCCCCATAACTCAATTGTGACAAACGCCTCTCCTAGCTAACAACCCCCCTTCTCCTGATCCCACATTCTCCATTTCCTTCCCAAGCATCCCTCGCTATCCTTTCCCTTCTTCCACGAAACCGATTTAAGGGCAATTTCCCCGTCTCTCTTCACTCTCATCCGCTTCCAAAATCGACATTGGACGAAGCTACTCGGAGGTGGATGATTTGTTCTCTAGGTCTTGTTGTTACTAATCATACCTTTCTGCTCTGCTTTTATGCAAAACCCCTCCCCAAGCCCGCTCCAAGACACCAGCCAACCAACCATCCCCCAATCGTCCCCATCTCCTCTTGGCCGCACCACCATGCCTAGCCCATCCTAACTGCAACCCCATACCTACCCCCAGAGAACACAAAAAAACGCCCTCATGCCTCTCCCTCCCCTTCTGCTCGGCTCGAAGGGTAAAGTACTTTTAGCGATGGCGGGGGGAAGAGTTGTTTGTGTAGTGCTAGGGTTCGATTTGGATGGTTGTGGGTGGGATCGGGGAGGTCTTTTTAAGGAAAGAGGAATAGGGAGATTGTTTAGATAGGGATGGGGGGGTTTGGGGTTTATTGTTTGCTTGCAATGAAGCCCTTGGACATACAAGGATAGGTTGGAAAGACGGCTCTCCTATCGAGGTGTACCATCGCTATAATGAATGAGACGTCACTTTTTCTAACAGGCGATCGAAATGCCAGTGGACTGACCTTCTGCATGTTGACGGCCCTTCAAAATCGTGAATCGCATTCAATTTCTAGTAGTGTCTAAAATAACACGCAGTATAACAAAGGTCATCCACTCCCCATAAAGCCTTTGCCCTTGACGCTTTTCCACTGAAGCCCCCACGCGGCAATGAAAGCTAATGCTCCCCCAACAGCGGGGACGTACTATGTCTGCGTCAGTGCCATGGGCAATAATGACTGAGGGATCAACGTGGCGACTTACAAATGTATCAGTAATGGCGATGTCATAAGCACGCAGGACAATCTGCAAATCTTCGGGCCGCGCAACTTTTCGTACGGCCGCAGCTCCAGCCTTGATGATAAGACCCGAGTCGAGAGCTGGAGCTTTAGCCTTTAGCTCTGAGACGAGATGGGTAGCGAAGATGTTCTGAGCGATGGCGAGGAAGGCCGAGCCTCCGAGGAATTGGAAGAAAACAACGATGGAGGTCGCAGTGGAGACTTTGTGCAATGGTAGGACTACCTGTACGGCAATGAGTGGCTATGGGAATAATCAGCCAATGTATCTCGCGCCAGTTCGAAGCTCAGACCATTTGTAATATGAATCCGATGCCGAGACCAGCAATGATCTGGTACCCAATCCATGTCGCACGGCTTGAGTCGATGGTTAATGTTGTGTATAAGCCTGCGCCTATCGAGGTCAAGGTTGTTCCCACTAGCAAGAAAGGATTATAGTATCCAAGCCTCGTGACTTGAGTTAATCAGTTAGCTTGGTTACGGAAAGCGGAGGACCAGAAAGCTTCTTACCAAGAACGCCGCCAAGGACTGATGCGACGATGTCACCGAGCACCGAGGGCAGGTAGTAGACGCCGCTTCTTGTGGGGCTGGCTCCCAGGATAACCTGGAACCAGAGTGGCAGGTAGTATGTGACCAGCTGAAGACCGCCGAAAGCGAACCAACCGAGTATTGCGCTGCTGAATACCGTACGCTGCATGAATATACTGGGAGGTATACTAGCTTCGTCTTGTTCGTGCTTTTGCCATAGGCAGAAAATCGGAACAAGGACTGCAAAGCCACAGAAGAGCCCGATAATGGTTGCAGACCGCCAAGCGTACTTTTCGCCGCCCCATTGGAGAGCGAGAAGAAGCATGATCACAGCCGGCACGAAGAGGGCAAAACCAGGAAGGTCGAGGTGTTTGAACTTCTCCATCAGTGGCAGTTGAGTGGCTGGCCTGACTTTTGGATGAAAGAAGATGAACAAAAGGCCAAGCGTGACGGCGCCGCATGGAAGATTAATCCAAAAACCTTGCTGTGAATTAGCTATGATCGCCTAGACAACAGCCCGTATACAATATGCGTACACCATCTCCATGATAGATGTTGTGTTAGGACTCCCCCGAGGACCGGGCCTACAATGTTAGCGAGTCCGAACATTGAGCCGATAATTCCCGTGTACACTGCAGATACTGTTTTAGCCGGTGGATTCCCAGTGCAGACGGGAAGAAACAAGGCTCACTGGGACGTAGCCTCAAAGGAAGCGTGTGGGCAATGATCACAAGTGCACCAGAGAAGAGTCCAGCAGCTCCGAGACCGGCAACGGCTCTGCCGATGATCAGGACCACTGATGAGGGCGAGGTAGCGCATATCAGACTCCCAATCTCAAACACAGCGAGGCACCCTAGATAGGTCCATTTCAAAGAAAAATGCTGATAGACTTTGCCGGATAGCGGCTGGCAGGCGCAACTGTTCGAGATTAGGTGGGCACACTCGGGGCACGAGCTTTGCTGGCTAGAATTACATTGTAATGAGGAAAGCACTGCCGTACCACCCAACATCCTTCAAAGAATTGAAGTCGGTCGTGATGGTTGGGATCGCCTTTTTTATGTCAGTTCGGACGAAGAGTGTATGAGAGCTGTTATTGGCTTGCCGTTGCCAGTATTGCTTGGTCCTAAATGCTGTATTTAGTGGATGGACAGAGATGGTTATTGTAGGGCGACGAACCAAGGCTACCAAGAGCACTGATATGCAAAGCCCAGCAATGACCAGGTAAAGCTTGAGACCAGTGAGGTGATTCGCAGTCTCATCTTCATCTTCGTTCTCTGGTTTAAACTCTAGACGTGTCGTAGAAGACCCTCTGTCTTTTTCTTGAGAATCAACGACAGGTGTCAGCGGTATTGACGAGTGGTTTCGGGACTCAAGCCGTCCGATCTCTGAAGAAGAATCCATATACAAATATTCAAGTAGATATGATAGCAATGGCACGCTTGTCAAGGTTATGGAATGTGCGATGGATATCAGATCGACCAGGACAGAAGAAGCGAGACGAGTACGAAAGTGAGACCATCCACTAGGACAAAGAGTTGGAAAACGTTGACCAAGGGCTGTGCCTGGGCTGGTCGGTTGACAGCGTGGGATTGGGGTTGGGGTGTCACGATGGCTCAGCTTGCCTGATGCGGTGTGGGAGATTTGAGAGGATTCAATACGGTTTATGGTACAGTCTATGTCTGCCCTTCTGATACAGTCAGTCTATGATACAGTATTCGGTAATCTGCTCCTTCACTTACCTTACAGTACCTTAGGTTGGGCGCCACGTGGGCGCTGTCTTAGTGGGGTTACGGGAACCTCCACCAACATCTCCGTACCATTACGGATCTCGATCCATCACACTCCTAGGGCTGTTTCTTGCTTGCTTCCTCCGCCTCGTGCATATGAAATTGATGACACTACCTCCAGGACCACGACAGCCATTCATTAACGACCCTTGACCCTGGATAGCGCTTACGTGGGACTGTAAGGTTGCGGCGTGCCTCGTATTTGAAGCTAATGGGTCAGCCGTGCAGAAGAGTACAGGCAGCAGCAGGCAGGGTCGGGAATCCTTACTTAGCCGCAAAGCTCTGAGCGTCCACCTGAGGATACCATGTTGATGACAGCCTTGTGAGAACCCCCGACAAATTACTGCGTTTAGCATATACCTACGTGGTCGTTTGCTCTACATCTGCCATCATACACTCTACCGCACTGTTATACCTAAGCACTCACAGCTCTCCTGATAGTCAAGAACGTGATCACGATGGACTTCATCAGAGCCCAGCGCACCAAGATACCTCAGATCGTAGCCACCAACCTCGCGAACAAAACAGTGCTCATAACAGGCAGTAACGCTGGCTTGGGTTTTGAGGCTGCCCGTGCAGTCTTGCCACACGAGCCAGGGCGTTTGATTCTTGCTGTACGAGACCTCGAAAAAGGAAATGCTGCCCGCGAAAAGCTGGAAAAGTTCAAGTCAGCTTCAACGGTTATCGAAACCCGGAAGCTTGATCAGGCCAGTTTTGGGTCAGTGCGGGCCTTCGTCAAAGGGCTAGATGGCCAGCGTATCGATGTGGCATTACTTAACGCTGGTGAGCATTATGGCTCGCTACTCATGTCCAGTACTAATACTGTCTAGGCGTCTGGAACTCGCACTTCGTCGAAACTGTGGACGGACTCGAATCGGACCTACAAGTCAACACAGTTGCTCCAGCTCTGCTGTCCCTCCTCCTTCTGCCCAATCTCCGCCGTGCGACTGCTTCGACTGCCAATCCTGCTAGCCCCGCCCACTTGACTTTTGTTTCCAGTGGTCTTCACGAGAATGCCAAGTTCCCTGAACGCACCTCGCCCGGCGGCATCCTTGCAGCTTTGAACGACCCCAAGAAATATCAACAGCAAGACCGCTACCCCACCAGCAAAACCATTGGATTACTATGGACACGTGAGCTTGCTCAGCGGGTCTCAAGCTCGGAGGTTGTGATCAACTCCGCGAATCCCGGATTCTGCGCGACAAACCTTTCGCGCCAGATGAAAGGCGCAATGTCATACGCTATCAAAGCGGCCGAGATGTTGTTGGGTAGATCACCAGAGGACGGTGCTCGTTGCCTGGTTGATGCGGCAGTGGTCAAGGGGCAAGATTCGCACCAAAAGTATTTGAGCGAGATGCAGGTCAAGCCGGAATCAAAATTGGTAAGGAGTGCCGAAGGCGAGAAGCTGCAGAAGAAACTCTGGGACGAAATAATCACGCTATTGGAAGAAAAAGGTGGGTTGGAGAAGAGCTCCGTTCCACGAGCGTAGTAGGGTATGGGCGGATCTGGCGGGTTGTAGACAAATTGCCTAAATGCAGGTTCATATCAATCTATATCTTACGAGCCTCGATTCGAAGCTCGCTTTACCTACATCTGCATGGGCGCTGCTCGTCACTGAATTCGGTTATTACCAGGAATTTGATACGAAGAACATCAATTCTAGGTGATATTATCTATGTGTTGCGATGTCGCCGGTTGAGAAAAGCATAAAAAAAACATGGAGATAGCGCCATATGCACAAGAAGAAACTCCTGATGTTCGCCACCACCGATAAATGGCCATCTTCTGATTTCTCGAGGGCCATTGCTGGCTCGACCCTAGCTCTTCGAGTGGCTTCCACTTGGGCGTATATTCCAGGGTACATGGGTCGAAACCATTCATGGAGGAACTCGCTTGGACTCCAGTTACTCCTGGCCACATGTCCCGACTGCAGTCCCATATCAGCGAGTAGTCCATCTGTGTAGAGCGTCGCGTGGGGACCGATATGCACGCCTTTTGTGCCATGTGAGCCAAAGGATGCAATTTGCCAGGCATGGAATTTATCAATGTCTATTGGCCCGGTCAGACCATGAAAAAGAGGGAACCGGGATTCTCACGTACCTTTCTCGATTGGTTCTCGAGCTGGCAGGGTGATATTACCAGAGAAGTAGTCCGCAATCCAGTTCGCTGTGACATGAGCCACTGTGGGATTGAGTAGACTGTATGCAAACCCGTTGAACGCAATATTGCGGTGTCCACCTATAGGATTGGGTGTTTTAGGTCCATCGAAATTGGCGGAACCGGGGGGTACAATGAGGCGATACAACCGTATATAAGGGAGATCACAATTGTCAGCTGACTGGTCTTCCGGTCTCAAGAGGCCCAGGGTTTGGCATGTCTTTTTCGATAAGAACGGTAGAGCCTAAGACTAACATCAACATTCGCACCTAAGAGCGGGTTTTCTAGGGGAACTTACAAGTTTGTAGCCTGTTGCCACCAGCAAGTTATCCGCCTTGAGATCGATGTTTTCCCCATTGTTCCGCTGGACAGACACATTATTTCCACGCAATCCGGAGACACTGCCTTCCAGAATGCGTATATCACCACTACGCACGCAGTCGAGGTACCCAGGAGGCTCTACATGAAGAGCTCCGGAGAGGGCTACTGACAAGGGATGTTCAGGAATCGTCAGAGGCAGGTCTTGCTGGCCATTAGATTTGACAAAGTCGTCCGCAACGATCTTGAATATCTGCTTAGTTTGCCACCTCCCAAACTTGGTCTCAGCGATCCACCTGTGGAAGGTATCAGGTGCTTCGACATATGGAAGCCAAGCGTTCTGGCCAGATTGAATTTAGTTTATTTGTTCGAATCGGGGGCTACTAGAAAGAACTTACTACGAAACGTGAGAAGAGCAATTTCTCAAATGCCACTGTCTTGCGTACAATCTTCCGTGGCGAAATCCAGTGCGGCCTTCTGTAAACCAGTGTCACAGCCGGAGCACTACTCTCTTTCGGTGTCCATTGCCCTTTGGCTAGGATGGTTGCAAGGTCTAGTGCAGACTTGCCAGCACCTACGATGATAACCTGTTTGGACGCAGCCAACTTCTCTCGTTTTTGGGCTTCACCTATTTCTGAAGAGTGGACAATATCTCCTGCAAATTCATTTATCATGGACTCCAGAGGATCCAGGCTTGTGTGATACAATCCTACGCAGACTACGAGAAAGCCAAATGACTTGCGAAATTCTGCCCCATTCAAGGTGCCTTTGACCGACCAGGTAGAGCTTTCTGGATCCCAGGATACATCCTGTACTAGTGTGCTGTACTGTATTCTCTCGGTGAGGGAGTATGCGTCAGCATAAGCTTGGAAGTATGAGTTGACATCTTGGGCAGAGGCATGAGCACCTGCAACACGGAGGTGTTTAGGAAATGGAAAGTCCGGTATTTCGTATGTGAGCAAAGGTGAATTCGTTGTCAGACCGTTGTATATACGATTAGACGCCCATACGCCTCCTAGGGCGGAGTTTTTCTCATATATAGTGACAGAGGAAAACGGTTTTTGCGACGAGTGGAGCAAGACCTTTGCCGTCACCAATCCATGAAGTCCTAAGCATGATCAGTCATCCAGGCAACTCTAGAAATTCGTCTTTCGCACCTGCACCGATAATAAGAAGATCTCTGTTTTCAGCCACCTTGACCTTCTCACCATCCATAGATATCATAATGCCGATCGTATGGTCAACGACAGCTTTGATTTGCGGTGTTGTCAGGGACCAGTGGTTCTTAAACTTTTTATCTTGGGGGACGAAATATTGCGAGTGCTAGAACGCTCAAATTTGGGACCTCAACATCGTTTTAATGCCGCTGACCTAGTAGATAAGTCCGATAGAGCGTCGCAGAACTCACCGTTATTGTAGAATATTTCAAACGTCTAGGTAGTTGAGAGGGCTGAGTCGGTATAGATAATCTAGATTCGGGCAGGGTAGGGCAAGCTATTGGGATTATGCTCTTGGTAATCCAGGTAAAGCTGCATTCTTACTTCAACAAATGCGATAGAGCGGCGTCCTCTCTTAGTACGGCACGGAATTCGAATTTGCGCCCACCTGCCACGAAATCGTGATGATGGGCTGGAGGGTAAGCAATGAGCAAGCTAGAGCCCAATGAGCAAACTTTCAAGGCTAGTGGTCCTGAACGTCCTGGGCATATCTCGCTACACCGTCAGCTAACTACTGCGGTATTATTATCAGGTCCTGAGGATTCCAGCTCTCTATCCGACGATGACTTGATGAGGATTGGACGGGTGGTGTTCGAAACCCTAGACTCCATCATAGTAACCTATCAGGTACAAGTACTTTTATAGATACGCGAAGATTGCTACTCTGCTTATACCGCCACAGTACGGCACAGGATGCTTCGGTTGCAGAAGCAAGATTTGAGGAATGCTCAGCCGAAGACGTTATAGCTAGCTCTTTGTATAGCAGACCTCCAGTACAATACACAGATCTTCATTGGCGCAGGGGATTCCTCCTGTGATGCCACGAGACGAGGCGTGCTGTCCCGTCTATCTTCGGCAGCATGGCGTGACAGGGCTATGAACACTGAGTGGTAAGATCAAGGCTCAGACCTGGGACTGCAACCTAGGCCGCTGGGTTGGCAGGATTACCGTACCCCTCCGCGTTGGACTCATTTGTTTGCAATGCAGCCTTAGAGCTGGGATTGCAATCTGGACCTCCACGTTGACAAAGCCACCGTACGCCGGTGCCTGATTCCCCCGTTGCTGCTGGGCCTCTTCGTATAGGTTGGTCTATATACTTTATGTTACTTACTCTGTCCAAGTTCTCAAATACCCCAGAGTGTCTGATCTTTTCAAGCATAAAGATCCAGATTTCTATCCTTGAGCTTCACCGAAAGGCACATTTATAACTAAATATTTCATTATGATTCTCTCAACCTCGTCATACGTTTTCAGTTTAGTATTCTCGGGGTTCATTGGCTTTACCCAAGGTCCCATTGTCTACCTTCAGAGGGTTGCAAGCTGGCTGAGATCCCCATCTTTACATGGAAGTCTCAGGGTTGTCAAGCGAGGTGATGCATTCAGCACTCGGCCCAAACCCACAGTTCAGAACGAGATTACCTGTCCCTATGAATATATCCTCTGGACCTATGGAAAACGACATTTCTCGAAATTCGTTGACACGCTGAAGCCTAATCTGAGTTCAGAAGATCCGATTCTCTATGACCTTGTCTTGGACATCATGGACGCTGTACATTTTGGAGCCATCTTAGTCGATGACGTTGCGGATAATAGCCTCACTCGAAAAGGAAAGCCAGCTGCACATTGCATATACGGGTCCAGTGAAACGATCAATAGGGCATACCTTCGGATTATGGAAGTTGTCAACAGATGTTCAACTCAGAGGCCGGCTTTGGTTCCGTACGTTCTCGCCAATCTAGAGGAAATCCACGAGGGTAAGTATCCTTTTTTTCCGTTCAGATTCGCTTCTGACAACTGGGTTTAGGTCAAGATATCTCTCTTGTCTGGCGGCGAGACGGTTTCGAGAATTTCCCGGACCAAGAATCAGCCCTCAAGGCTTATAGACACTGTGCCTATCTCAAGACTGGTGCACTCTTCAGACTGCTTGGACAGCTAGTATTTGCGAGCCACGAGAAGGACGAGCTCATGAGCAAGGTCGGGTGAGTTTTTGAAGTACACACCATACCACGTACAGCACTGACTCCAAACAGATGGTACTGTCAACTACAGAACGACTGCAAGAACATCTACTCCACCGACGTGATAGCATCCAAAGGCACTCTAGCAGAAGACCTTATTAACGGCGAATACACATTCCCCATCATCGTCGCACTCTACGGTTCTTCAACAGCACAGGCCATCATCAAAAAAGCAATGGAGCCTTCAACCGAAGTCTCTTCACAAGCCACCACTGAGCGACACCACGCTGCCGTGCGCTTGCTGCAGACCGACCAGGTGAAAAGTGTGTGCATGCAAGAACTCGAATCGCTAAAAGGCCAAGTGTCTCTCTTTGCAGCTGCGTGGGGTCGCACGGAGAAAATGACGGTGAAGCCTACGATGGTGGAGTCGGTGACGGTGAAGCCGGCAGTGGTGGAGTCGGTCACGGTGAAAACTACAATGGTGGAGTGAGGCTGTAGGAGCCTAGTCGTGTCTAAGCCTACCGAGCTGCGTCTTCTTGGACATTTTTTTTTTACACCGTCTAGGAAGGGGATTTTCTTAGTATTTCACACCAGTCATCTTCAACGGGATATAACAGGACAGCTTCAAGGTGCGAACCACCAAAGAGCGCTGAACCGCAAAGTAGGGCGTTTTGGACTAGTTAGGTAGCTGTAGTCAGAGTTACTGTAGTAAAACTACGATCACCAAACCCAACTTTTTTCTTTTCTTTTTTCTTTTCTTTTTTCTTATACCACAGTCGTAGCTCTCACGAGTCTCACAAACCACAACCTTCAAGCAAAGTCAATAATACACAGAAGAAAACCTCCCGACCGACCAAACCCCTGCACCCCTATCCCTCCCTCCTTTCCTCGCTCGCTTGCCTTCCCCACCCAATGCCAATGCCAAAACCCACGTGTCCCCCATGCATGCATGCATACCTTACCTTCTTCCCCCCCACGCGACAACCACCCCCATGCATGCCTCTTCGTGTCGCCCGCTGAAAACCCCAACCCCCATCACACTAAAAGCGAAAAACCCCGAAATGCGGATTTGCTAGCGCTTACTACATGCTGTACGGAATACATACGATACTTCTCTCCCACGTTGACTTGCATGCAGCTTATGGAGATACTTGACCTAGGTACCTACCCACGTGCCAGCAGCGGAGAATTTTTCCATGGGGATATTACTGTACTCGTATATACTGTTTTGCATATTGCTGGATTTGCTGGTTTTGGAATCACCGGGGGGGGGGGGTAAGGTAAGGTAAGGTAAGGTAGGTGAGAGGCAATGTCCACGAGAAGGGGGGGGGGGGTTTCAGCCGCAAAGTTTTTTTGGGGGAGTGGTATGGTAAGCGGGGTTTTTTTTGGTTTTTTTTAAACGGTCAGCTTTTGGTATTGGGGGTTTTGTTGGGGTTTCGTGCTTAAAGTGGCGGGGGGGGTGAGACTTGCTGGGTTTGGGGGGCTGAGTGCGGATGTTGGGGCTGGGGCTGGGCGCTTGGTGTGCGTGTTTGTGTAAGCGTCAGATGAGTGGGAATGTATGTACTGTAGTCAGACGAATGGTTGCTGCGGCTCGGGGGGGGGGGGGTTTGGAATTTTGCAAGAGGTGTCTTTGTTCCGGTTTTTCAGTCTCCCCTGTCGTTTGTTTGTTTTTTTTAAATCACGCACGCTCTCAATTGTGAAGGGTTGCATCTACGAGCCCATTACAGAATTTTTACAGGAATTTTTCGGTCACTCGTGAGGAGATTCGACGAAACGATGCAGATGCACCTGCCTCTGAACGAGATCGACGGCAAGAACAACCCTCCGCTGTGGTTCCTGTGGATTCAGGATGGCATGAATCTTGCTTGCGGCGTGCTGTGGAGCACGGCCTATGTGCTTTATATCAGGCAGTCGTTCCGGGACAAGTCTTATGGGATGCCCTTGCTTTCTCTGTGAGAGTCACGATCGTTTGTGAAGCACTTTTATCTTTCCGAGCCTAACATTTTCTGAACGCAGCTGCGCGAACATCGCCTGGGAAATCATCTACGGCGTCTTCTACCCGCCGGGTCTGGCCGAGACCATCGCTTTCCTGCCCTGGGTGTTTATCGATCTGGTCCTGGGATATGCGACGGTCAAGTTCGGTCCCCGCGAGTGGGCACAAGCACCGCTGGTTGCGAGGAATCTGCCGGTCATCATCGCGATTGGGAGCACCGTGATGCTGGCCGCACATTGGACGTTTGTGATGCTCTTCGACGACGCCAGCATCGCGTGCTTTTGGGCGGGATACGCCTGCCAGGTCATTGTCAGCTGGTCGTCCCTCGCCCAGCTGGTTTCCCGAGGAAGCACCAGAGGCCATTCGATGAAGATCTGGTAAGGCCGCTGCGATTCAGTCTATGCACTACTACACCCATACTGATCGGAACAAACAGGTGCCTTCGCTGGCTAGGGACGGTATGTGCGACTAGCGTTCTGCAATGGCGATACTACCATTACCCAGCCGACTACGCTTTCGTGGGCACGCCCTTCGCCACGTTCGTGTTTGTTGCGCCTGAGATTGCGGACATGGCATACCCCTTTGTCTTTCAATACTTGAAGAAGCGCGAGTTGGCGAAACAGCGTTAGCAGCAGGGCGGGATCTGGCTTGTTTGATACGGAGCGAGTCTCTTTCTGTTCTAGACGGTGTGTGTGGGGGAGGATGGAATTGCACGTTGCATACAAGGGTGTTTGTTTAGATTAGGTACATTGTCCCGCATGTTCATCGTGTCAATATAGAGTAGGATGCCTTAGGGTGCAGGTCTCAAAAAGGTTCACGTTAAGTTCACACTAGTCTTTCTTCATCCCTGTGTACCCACGAAAAGAGTGGAGATTCAAATCCCTCGCAGTGTGTACTTTTACCACGTTAGGAACAGCTCCCGAGCCTCGCCCCGCGCTGAAAGGACACCCCTCCCCTCCCTACTCTACTTTATTTCAGCGACTTCCCAACTCGATTACGGTATCTATCCCATCTCGTAACCATTGATTACCATATCGGACTACACTACCTGCGTCTTTCCCACATGATTTCTATTACTCCGACCAACCCTCTTCTCCAGAGATCGAACACCACTCACCACCTCCCCAGCGCCCCAACGGCTGGGGAAAAAGCCCAAGCAATGAGCGGTGTGACTGAGACTCCTCCTGTCAGACGAAAAACGCCCCAAACGCCTTGGGAGAATCTATTTGAGTTTCGGGCTCCTGTCAGACTAACGCCAAACAAATCAGAATCTCAACCGACTGCCGATGCCATTCTTTTAGCCTAGCACGCCTTGTACTGTACCAAGTAATCGTAGAGGAAACTATCTAGGCTGCAGGGCTGTATCCCGTGCGGCAGGGGGAACCGAAACCCTGCGGGATGCGGCTAGGTAGACTTGCACCATGCACCCGTCCGTTGGGCTAGCGGCTTACGGTACCTTAGTGGATATGTACTGTACTTGTTGGTGGATTTATTCAGGAATCTTTACGGAATACCGTAATTGAATTTCGACTCGGGGTTTGGGCATGAGCATGGGGATGGTCGATGGTGCCGCTTTTGGGGAATTGGAGAAGGGCTGAGGTGCGGCTGAGTGTTAGAGTATTTGTTGGCACGAAACAAGTTGGTTGACTAAGTGGACTTTTTTGGAAAGCACGTTTTGGATTTTTCGAAACGGGCAAATTTTGCCGAGTTCGTTGTTTTATGTACACTTTCGGGCATTTCAGAGCGACCTGGGGAGGGGCTAGGAGAATTATCGTATCATTCAGAGCAAGCTCCGGCAGTTGAGAACTTTGAGATTGGGGGCGCATTTTTCTTTTTTTTCATGGATGATGCTGTTATGTACTTGTTACTTGAGTCTAGTTGCGGCATTTCAAACATTTCTAAAAGTGTCAGCACTTGCATGAAGCTATACGAAGATATATGTCTTCGTTTCTGAACCTTTAGGAAGGTGAGCAACAGTTCTGTTGTTGTTGTTGTTGTTGTTGTTGTCGTTGTTGGTGTTGGTGGTGTTGGTGGTGGTGGTGGTTGTTGTTGTTGTTGTTTTCTTTCCGAGTAGCACGTCAGGACGCATTGAACCACCTGTTTTTTTGGATTGATTTCCAAACAGTTGTTTCCCTTTGTCGTGTAAAGATCTCAGAGAAGACCAATTGTACCAGCATAAATCAGATCTGCCCACGCAAGCAAAATTAATTCATTTAATACTAGCTACCAACGAGACCCACTCCTGCTTTTGGACGGGATATGGGTTGATGAACAGCACTTGGTGATTTTCCCATCATGTTCTTTCAATCTTTCTCTCTCTCTATATCAGTTCAACTCTTCCCGTCTCTCATCTCCCATCTCCCATCCCATCACAAAAATAAACCAGACGTGACAAACACCACCAACCCGCAACCCCTCCCTCCCCCAACCCCCGCTCCACTCCCACCATCCAAACCCCCCCCCCTTCGTACCCATCAACATACGAAAAAACCTTCCTACCCATCAACCAACGTCAACCTCCCCCCCCCCCCCCAAAACCACAGAAAACAAACAAACAGTCAACTATCCACCTCCCCAAAAATCCCACACCCGATCCATCAACCAATCCTCTACGCCCTGCCACAGGAATCCTCACAAAGGGGAGTAGTACTCCAATTCCATTCCAGTCCCCCTCTTTCCAGCTGCATACTGTACATCATATCTTCATATCGCCCAAAACCCCATCCACAGCGTTTCTTTTTTTCTTTTCGTCGATGGGTTTTTTTTAGGGGTTTGAGCAGTTGCTTGTGGTGTTGACTGCGGAAGGATTTTGCCGGGAGGGGGGGGGGGGGGGGGAGGAAGGGATTGTGGGGGTGCGAGATGGGGGGTGGGAGGGGTGGAAAAGGGGGGAAGGGTAAGTGATTGATGAGATTAAGGAAAGCTGAGTACACCTAAACTCCCCCGAAAAATACCTACAACTACGACCCGGACCCACCACCACCACCACCACCAGCATCACCCACAATCACCCACCACCACCCTTCCTTCCTTCCTTCCTTCCTTCCTTCCTTCCCCGCCCAATCCACACACATCTCCCACATCTCCCACATCTCCCACATCTCCCACATCTCCACATCTCCCCCCCAAACCACTTAACCCCCCTTAAAAAAAACCGAAACCGCGGTTTCGCTATAACACAGCACACAAAACTTCCCCTTCTCTATCATCATCATCATCATCCGCAATGATGGCTTTTCGGGTAAGATAGTATAGAAAGGGTTTTTTGGAATGGGTGTGTGTATTTGGGGGGGGGAGACGTTTGAGGGAAAGAAAGAAAGAAAGAAAGAAAGAGGGGGAGGAGGGATGGGGATGGGTTGGGTTGGACGGGGGATTTGGGGGGTTTGGGTTTCACGTAGGTTATTTGATAGCACGCACCTTCAACAGACCCACCCCTTGGCAAAAAACGATCACAAAAGTCTTCTTCATCACTTTCTTTCCATCTCTAAACATACATCCTCCACAACCACCTCCACCACAACCACCACCCCCTCTCACCCCCTCTCACCCCCTCTCACCCCCCAACCCCCTTCAAAAAACACAACTCCTCAAAACAGCTCTACTCGGTTTCTGTTTCCACGGACGGATAAACGTGTGTGAATACCGTTTTTCGGGATCGGCGGGGTAAAGAGAGTGTGTGTGGGGTTTGGATTACTTTTGATGTGGAGGTGGGTTGGGTTGGGTTGGGTTGGGGTGAGAGGGAAAGGGGGGGGAGGGTGAGAGGGAAAGGGGGCGGGGGGAGGGAATGAAAGGGGGCCATGATTTAAGGTGGCGAGAGGGAAGAGGAGAGTGAAAGCGATGGCATGGCATCGCATGGCATGAGATGCGGTGGGGGTTAGGGGGGTGAAGACTAGCTTTTTTCCCTTCTTTTCTTCTTCTTCTTTTCTTTCTTAAAAAAAAAAGCGGGATCAAACGAATCTGAAGAAAAGAGAGAGAAAGAAAGGAAACGAGCGAGCGAAAATATGGGGGTTCATGGAAAATCAAGGTTTGAAATATGGGGGAGGAAGAAGGGTTGAAGGATGTGAAGGGCCGAAAAGGAGGAAAGGAGAAAAGTGGGAAGGTGGGAAGGTGGGAAGGTGGGAAGGAGGAAAGGTGGGGAGGTGAGAGTGTTGTACTGAATCTATCTAATAAGAGCGTTTTAAAAGTAAGTATATATATATATATAACGAAAAATGGATGATAATGACAATGAAAATGATGACAAAAAGGTAAAAAAAACAAAAAAAAAAACATGAGAAGTTTTTCGCGTGTTTGAGTATCGGCAAAGCAACGTACTGTAGAAGAGAAAAAAGAGAGTTAACTCTTAAGCTGAATCTTTCATTTGCTTTCTGCCCTTTAGCATACTGTACATAGTTTTTGCTGCTAAAAAAAAGAAAAAAAAAGAAAAAGAAATCATGCTCTCGTATCACGATTTCGCAGTTTTTGACATTTGAACCTCATATCTCTCATCGCCCCCCCTCCCCCCCCCCTCTCACCCTCTCCCCCCCTCCCCCTCTCACCCTTACTCCTTCCTCGTCTCCTCTCAACATCTCAACATTCAACAAACCAATCTCACACACACAAGCGCGAAAAAACTCACGACACAATCCACGCCACCATGCGCGAGACGTCGGATGAGAGAGTGTGTCATCCTTTTTAGTAGGGAGGGAAAGTGAAAAAAAGGGGATGATGGGCGAGGAAGGGAGTGAGGGAGAAATTTTTTTCTTTTCTTTCTGGGTGTTTCTGGGTATGAGAAATGAACGGGAAGGGTATCCAGATGTAGGGGTTTTTCGAGAGGCGGATGGAATTGGCGGAAGTGGGTGGGGGGGATGGGAGATTATTGAGCAAATTTAATGGCTGCTCTACCCTCCCCCCCCCCCTCTCTCTCTCTCTCTCTCTTTCATTCATTCCTAACCCACCTCCGGCCCCACCTCACCGCCAACACCCCCCCCTCCCATAAACTCTCCACCCCGCCCGTCCCAACGCCGGCTAACTTTCACAAAAAGCACCAGGGTCCGCCCTGCCCCCGGTTCAGCGAAAAACAAAACCCGATCGTGTTTTCTGTGTACGCTAAGCTCTCTGGGAGGTAAATGCCGGATTAGGGTTGCGTTTCCCAGCTGTAGCTCTGGTGGTTTGATACCGGGATTAGGAGGGGGGGAGGGAAGCAGCAGTTCGTTCGGGTTGCTTCTTTAGGGGGGTAAAGCCCAAGGCTCGGACCTTTCGTGGTCTGGCGACACCCCTACAGGAATGGATGTGGGGCGTTGGCGGCATAGCGTGTGTCGCTGAGGAGGCGAGTGCAAGCGGCTGGCCGGTAGTTAATAGCGGAGACGCTGGCGGTGCAGGCGTGGAGGTTGAGGTGGGAAGGTTTCCGTTGGGGTTCGTTGCTTGTTGGTTTGGATGTTGCTTTGAGCTCCTCGCATCACTATAATTTGGGGGCAACTTCCATGTTCACCATCACAAATCCCATACCAGCTCCACTGTCGCAAACCCAATAAAACTCCTCCGACGCATCCGCCCATGCAAACGTCCTCGGCGGTCAGAGTTCCATGTGCTGTCCCCACATGCTAAAGTCGAGGGCCGGAAGAGGAGAAGAAAAGCACACCGCCCGCAAACGCATACGGGACTGAATATGCTGGCGGGACGCTGGAAGATATTGGTTGCATGGGAGAGAAAATACGTGTCTTTGTTCAGCGTGGGCGAGTGGCCCGTTGAAGGGGGGGGGTTGCTGAGGATGTCGAAGGAGTTTCGTTTTGCCCTACGCGGACGTGTCAGTGGAAGTTTTGAAAGTCGAAGGTTGAGATAGTATGAAATCAACGATTCCAGGTCCCGCAGCGCAGAGTATGAAGACGCAGCTGTTCTTTCGAGTGGATGGCATTGGAACCTTGCGGCGTTCGTTAAACCCCATCAGTCTCTTATATATCACGGTCTTACAAACTAACAACACCTATCCTTATCCATCCTTCCCCTTCCGTAATAATCTTCTTACAAATCAAGTCTCCACTTCCCTGCACCCGCGCTCTCTAGTAGTATGAGTGTTAGCTCTCTCACCTCCACACGCCCTCAAACCTTATACGAGAGTAGGTCGGAGCAATGCGAATAGTATCCCCGAACCCATCGCGCTACCCCCTGATCTCCCTTACCATATCTCCCGTCTGGAAATCCCAGTGTTGGGAAAGGTAAAACGGTGGAGCCGGGGGCGGACCGCGGTAAGGGATGTAAGGTAACATCATAAGCAGTAATGACGGCGAGGTAGGATGGATAATGAAACACCCTTTATTAAGAAATGCGAGAGCGCACAACTAGCCAAACATAAGGGATGATGGTCGGGGACCGAGAATCTGGCCCAAGGACATTGACAGTTGAGAAACAATGATATCCCTGTCCCACGTTAACGACCCCGTACTCTAGAGTCACAAGCCAAAACAGCGACCCTGGTCTGGTCATGGGCAATAGCGAGATGGGATCTGCTTTAAGGTGCTTTTGTATTGTGTTTTAGGCAGCTAGGGTTTGGATGCAGGTGCAGCGGAATCGCGCCCTGGAATGTCCTGGCTGGCGAGGCTGGGGAGAGGGAGGTGGTTTGACGGGATGGAGAAGTGGGAGAGCGGGAGAGCGGGGGAGTTGGGGATGGCAGTGTTGCTTTGTATGGGGGAGGGCTTGTTCTGTGACGATCGGTTGTGGTTTAGGATAGGCCGGGTCTGAGGGGGGTTTGTTGTGTGGATTGTTGTAAATGAATTTAACGTCGTCAGTGCCTGTCATGTCAAACTTGCTGTTGTCTTCGAATCATTTCTTCAGACCAGAAATGTACCTAATCTTTAATCTATCCTCGATTCCATAGACTTGCGTCTATTCTGCTTGTCGTTAGCCTTCAATGTTTCGATGCTTTTTTTCTCAGTCGAAGTTTGGAACCCAGCTTGATGTAATGAATGGTAGTCGTTGATAAGGAAGAATGAGAAACCAAGTTACTGGTTAGCATACCATGCATGCGGTGTTCAACATAAAAAGCTGCGATGAGATGCTGTGGCTAGAGTGTAAATCCATATTATGACGAACACATAACTTCTCGTGAAAACTGAATCACTCTATTCCATAATCTGTTGGAGTGCAGGCTATTTTCAATTGCTTTTCATCCGCATCTGACGTTTCAGTAGAACGCAGCATATCGTTCAAGCCAAAGAAAAGATTTAGACCTGGAAATTGATTAACAAAGCACAGTACAAAACCTCAAAACTCTCAATATCTGCACAACGAGTTGGCAGGACTACAACGCCATGTATGCAGCACTTCAAATCGACTCATCTGTGCCCCGCTCGGAGATGGGAAAGAATACGCCAGTGGGACAGCCTTCACGGCCATGTCCTAATTGAAAGTGTCAATTCGACAGCATAGCTCGAGATCTACATTTCGAGAATCTGTGACGCCTGACAGGAATTTCCTCGACCGGATCACGGTTTTCTGGAGATAGTATCCGATCTTAAGCAGTTCACCTGAGTCGTCATCAGGTCAAACTGCACTCAGCCCAGTCTTAGGCGAAGTCATGGATCTTCAACGTACCTGGTAGTATGTTGTTATTGACTGTGGTCGAGATGATGATGCAAGTACTCGAAGCCCTGAAACTCATTAGTGTGGCGAGAAAGAGTTTTGTCTTTCGAGATTTTGAATTTTACTCTTGTCGCCTTATCGAGACCGCCATAAACGCTTCTTTTGCTAAAAGTTTTCGCGATTCCTTCACATTCGGACCGATGCTATTGATCAGTGGCGTGGTGAAATTGCGCTGCCACTTCTGAACGTGAGAAGAAGGAACCTCCGTACGTGAGCATACAGAGGAATCGATATATGCTAAAATCTGTAAAGACAGTTTTGACACAGACTTGTGTTCAAACAAAATCTTGCTTCTTTTCCAGAAACCGCTCTCGCCGGGTCGACTTCGTTATAAAGTCCTATAACGCGTCGCCATCCATTCTTGGGCCAAGGAACTCTTGAATAATCACGGGGTTCTATTACAGAGGTCAAAGATGGCGTCCCGCAGAATACCGTACCCTATACATAAATCCCCTAGTACTAACCGCAACAAAAGAACTTTCAAAACAACCCATAACCGTCTCCACATCTTCCACCATCGCCCAAAACGTCCCAGGGCTTTTACCCCCATCCTTAACAACAAGGAGACCAAATATAGAAGGCGGCGTCCAAGGCCATGGTGGCAGCAGCGACAACTACCGCAACGACAGTCAGATCCACGAGCATAGAAATCCTGAGTAGTAAAGTCCAGAGAAAGAAACGGCCATAGCGAGAGAGAAAGCTGTCGATGATCGGCTTCCAGCCTGGGAATCTCGGAGCAGGGGCTTGGGGTTTTCAAAGTGGTGTTAGTTGGTCGGCCACTATGTACAATTGCTGAAGCTTCGACGATAAGGATGACTTTCTTTTAGAGAAGATTTGAGCTTCGATGCGCCTGATCATATTCGGACCCATCGTCTTCTTTTATATAGGGGGCAATTACGTTTCTGAGAGTAGCATGTATTGGATTAGCCTCGACTGCTTTACTTCTTCTAGTGATAGGTAGACTTTATTCGCTACCTGTGTATATATTAGCATGACTACCACTCGAGAGTGATTGTCTCTTGTAATTACCGTCGTTACTACCTGTACCTCTGCTGCTTTGATCATATCAGAAAAGAAACGAAACCAATACACCATTGTACTAGCACCGTTAGGAATGAAACCTACTATACATTAAGTACTTTCTGTCACGATATCCAACTTACTGGCCCCCCACCCCAAACCACCTATTGAACCACGCAACCGCCTGTTCCTCCGCCTTCACCCCCTGCTCAACCGCAACCTTATCATCCGGCTTCGCCCTAACCGCAAACCCATGCTTCGCCCCAGGAATTACAACCACCGTATGCGTCTCCTCCCCCCTCCCCTTCCCCTCCAAAATCTTCTTCATCTGCTTCACCTGCTTAATCGGCATCGCCATATCCACATCCCCTACCGCCACGCTCAAAGGCAACGATACCGCCTGCGCATCAGCCGGGATTGCAAGGTTGCTCGGGTGCGCTGTGAAACCGCAGTCGATGAGGCTCTTCCCGTTGGAGGCCTTTTCCGAATCGCTGCACAGCAGAAAGACGTGCTTGCCGCCCCAACAGAAGCCGGCGGCGCCGAGGGGCAGGGAGGCGGCCTCGTTGGTGCGGAGGGCGTGGAAAAATTTGTAGACGCGGGGTTTGGCGATGGAGGGACGGGTGTAGTAAAGGAAGGGGATGAAGCCAGATATCATGTGCAGCAATGGCAAGCTGCACTTGATCTATCAGCATGGGATATACCTGTAAAGAATGGGGTTAGGCTGACCTTTTCCCAACCATCCATCCGTTGCCCGAAAGCGCGTCCATGTCGGTGAACAAGCTGGTATTCATCGCATGGCCGTCCAAGAACTCAGGAAGGTAGACCCGGGAGTTGGTCCTTTTCGCATACTTGTCCGCCAGTATCCTATTGTTGTTAAATTTCCAACCCAGTGCGTCTGATATGATGACTATGATACCCTTGGGAGGTTGTCCGGACGGTGGTTCGGTAATGTACGTTGGGAGGCCGTGCACGATTTCTTCACGGCCAACAGGAGTGCCTTCATGTAAGGCGCCGGTAACACACTCTCTGCAAGCCATCGTGAATCTCGATGATTGATGTAAGACTGGATAAAGAGCAAAAATTTGAGCTGTCCATCATCAAGCAATGGATTCTTTAAGTGAGGTCTGCTCTCTCGGGATGAAGACTCATAAAAACCCCGTCACCCGATGCCGCAGTTACCTTAAGACTATAATCTCGGGGCTTAGGAGTACCCCGGGGGCCCGAATAGGCCGATAAGATTAGGGCCAGCCCTACTTCAATGATAGGTAGCTTAAAGTCATGATTAACAACTTCAGCCATACAGACTTCTCTTACAGAACAACAAAGACAGTGAAAGACTTTATATTGATAAAAATCAGGTTCAAAGCGTTGCATCCTAGTCGTGTCTATATGACGATATTTTTACTTGAGAATACCGCGTGAGTATTCGTACCTAGAAATGCCCAAGAGGCGAAAGGAATAGGTATCTAACTAAGTGGATAGTATACGTTCAAGTCAACGTTCGAGTCAGAAAAGTCTTGGGATGTTCGATGCCTACATGTTGATGCCACTCAATCAAATATTACTTTTCATTTGAAAGACAACAATGTTGGCTGCACTACTACACCATTTAGGGCAATTTCAAAAAGTGATAGCGGTCAATCCTCTGCGCCTCGCCAAAAACCCGCAAACCGGAGGTAAGGCGGTTGTTCAAGATGTCTCTTCCTCCTCGATGGTTACCAAGAGGTTCTCCGGTCCCGTCGACATTTATGTATCAAGGTCAGAGGCTCTTCATTCGTCTGGGTGGGATGTGACGCTATAAGCGCCACCAACAACGACTTGTTTTTTCATCGAGTGTTCGCCCTATGCACAGCCATCCTCCTGTTTGAGTGATGATCATTTTTTCCCTTCCTTTTTTCCTTCATTTTAACGTGCTTATGCAGCCAAAGGCTATGAAGCACAGCATACTATCTACGTATATAGATACACATAGAGTCGTACTGACGATGTATGTAGTATGGAAAAGCTCTCTGCGTGAAAAAGGCTCCTAGAGCTAAAAAACCACACTGTTGTTTATTCTAGTAGTCGCTGTTGTTGGAAATAGGGGAGATGGTAATCTCCGCCTCATAGGGCTGATAGGGCTGGGGCCCGCTAGTAGAGTTTTCACCTGCTCGCTCCTAGATAGACTCCTATCCAGCTTCAACCTACCTACTAAATGTCCCATATGACCTCGTATACCAACAGCTGTAACCTGAACCCACTTTCCATACCCAGTCAGATGAGCTCAAGGAAATCCCGCTGCAAGCAGCCGACTCAAAATCCTAGACAGTATATCCCGTAGACCAGTTGAACATTGTGCAATCACACCGATAAAATGGGCGACGAAGAGCTATGCCCGAGGTTGCGAGCTGGCCGTGCGAGTAACAGATCACGGGCTTCGCGTTATTGTGAACTGTCTATAAGACCAAGTGGTCACATAGACAACTCGAAGATGTGAAAGCTGATCACTTCGATGTGGGCTTTCGAACTAACTGTATGACCACCAAGCTGAGCGAGCTAGGTGAGCTTTGGTCTATGTATGTGGAAGCTGGCCGCTTCGAGGTAGGCTTCCGAATTCCTTGCATGGCTAGGTGGGCTTTGGTCTATGTATGTGGAAGCTGGCCACTTCGATGTGAGCTTCCGTTCGCTGTTTGGCCACATGGTCATCTAGCCACGTGGACTTTTCGACCGGGTATGAGCTCAACGCGCGGGTAAAGCGCTGTTACTACTCTGTCGATGAGATTGTTCTGACAAGCATAGCTTGCAGAAGGTTTGTAGCCAGCACCTCGTACAGGTAAATCTCGTTGCCGGTCTGAGTGATGATGAATGGTGATGCTGTAAGAAGAAATCCACTTTGTTTTCCTTCTGTTCCAAGGACGCTGTGCGCCGAAGAGAAAAGCGATCATGTGAAAGCTCGCCAGCTTTCGAACGGTCTATGACCTTAATGCTGTTCTCATGATAGCATTATCAGGTTCGTCACGTTCCGCTTGACAGTCATTCTGGTTCAGTTGGTCGCTTGCTTGGCTTTCCCTTGCAACCACCAACATTTCAATGATCTACGTTTTCCAAAAATACGGTCTTCATGTACTTGTATTCATCAGGAGTCCACACACTGAGAGAGTCCGCGCATACTCCAGTCTTTAGCCGGCTCCTCTAGGGTGACATTGGGTTTAGCATCATCTCAAGGAAGACTACTTTCTAGCTTTTCATGAATGCAAATTACCTAGCGTAGTCGGACTTCCCGGTATGTCCGAACTCGCGGCCACAACGAATACCTTACCTTGTAGTTGCAGGCTCTGTCTTCGATGACACAATAGCTCAACTGTCAGACCGTTACAGTAGAACCGTAGAGGGTAGCTCAGGAAATGAATGACGTTTCTGCATTAGCGATTCCGTCAGATTGACTAAGTTCATTGTACGATAGTTGCGTTTTGCGAGATTGAACGTTGGTTCACCTTGACCGTTTACTGGTCAAATTACTATGCTAAGGCGATGACGGCTTCAGTCGGTATTTACTGTGTTGCTATGCTGTCGGTTCCAGTTAGCCCGTGGATGAATTTGTATAAAAGGAGAGGTTCCCAACCCATACCAGCTCTTCTCTCCAGACCATCATCCACGCCTTCTCCTCTTCAAAGTCCCTCTTCAAAGATTGCCTTCGAAGTTAGAAATTTGACCATCAAAAATGCTTCCCTTAACCCAACTCGCCCTAGTTGCGTCCATCTTCCTCGGACTCGCTCCTTTGGTACCTGCCGCACCCACAGCAAATGCGCCCGGCCTCGAAAGTCGAGATGACCCTGTTACACCCAACTCGTTCTGCAAGGGCAGAGCGTATCCCAAGGGGGACGGTGTCACTCACCCTGACACTATCCACTGGTCAGTGTATATTCCCGGCCAGTTGGAGGGATCAGCACAGGGCACCGGTGAATGGGGCGGAGGTTTCTTGGACAACTTGCGCGGTCAAGCTGGGTGGATAGTCAATTGGCAAGCGCAGCTCGACGATGCTGGAACTGGCATAAAAGCACAGTTTTTCACTTCCGCATTTGCTACGGAGGTGAACGTGCATGATGCTGCATGGCTTGGATCAGATCCGAACAACCGCATCAACCTCTCTTGCGACTACTCCCCATGAGTTTAGGTAAGCATTCGCTCCCCAAATTTGGCACCCCAAGATACAGGAGTCTGACGAGTCTTCAAGCAATGTTCAAAAGTATGCAGACTTGCCAAACAACAACCATCGGATGTGTTTCGGGCAGGATTGTGAGCTCTCCGTTCGAGGGTGCAGGCCACGGTCATCTTAATCGTCTGGCTTTATTCTTTATTCTTATCTGTCGTTTCAGTGTGTCACTATATTAGGTTGTTAGTAGAAAAGTTGAGTCCAACGAAGGTCAACCGTCTTTCCGCAGTGTCACTGAATCTTTACCCTTCAAAGGTTTCATGAGAATTGCTAGTGATCCATCGCGGAGTTAAGATCTAGCGGCAAGTTTGTTGCAGTCCTTCTATATTCTGCAAGCCCCAGTACCAATTGCAGATCGATAGGAAATTGCTGGACGTAGCAAGCCACTCAATCTTAAATTCTAGCTTGTGCATCTTGCGATCAGCTGCAATCGAATGAAACACTAATCCGTTGCTTTTCCTGCTCGTAAAGGCTTCCAACGTTTATGGACGCCCAGCTAATACCGCTTGAATAGACAGTCATTCAAGACAATGGTCGGATATGAAGAAGAAGTAGTCGAGTGAGACGTGCGAGCAAATGGGCATCCTAATTTCTTAGAGTTGTACTTGATATGAACCCCTGATCACCATCCAAATTTCTCGATCTCAACGCTCACATTCCGTCCCTCACGCAGCCAAGACGAGCACATGTTTGTTACGGCTCGATTCATCCCGTCCGGGCCAGAACAAACCACTCCAATCTTGGCTTGGTCCTGATACCTAGACAGCTCGTGGCCAACAAGCCAATCTCTTGTAATTCTTTCAACTGGAGGATGTCCGCACTCGGCGGTGGGTGGGGGTACTATGACATCGACTCCTTCGGCCTTTAGCTCTTCCAGGTTCCTAACTTCGAGCCATCCGAGATGAGATCGGTGACGTTGTACCCAGATGAAAAGGATTCTTCGCATAAGAGGGCTGGAACCAGAGTGTTCCAGGTCACGTAAGGAAGGATCATTGAGGATGGACCATACCAAGGGCCAGGTAACCGTAATACCACTACCTCCAGCAACTATGATTGAATAATTGCTATCCTTGAGCATCCTGACGGCTGTTTGCGAGCCATAAGGCCCATCAACCCCTACAACAGCTGTGTCATGGCGCCGAGAGTATTTTAGCAGATCGCTAGAGAATCCGCCTTGAGCTCTGACAATCAGCTTGAGATCGCCATATTTGTTACCATCACTAGGCGCCTTAGACGCTATTGTGAATGGATGGGCCTGGATGATATCCTTGTGAGAAAGTGATGGTACTGTTAGAAAGATATGCTCTGTAGCTTTCCAGCCGCTACTGATGCCTTTTCTAGCAAAAGACCGGAAGGTGCGATGCTTTGCTGATAGAGGAACAATCGCCTGTAATACCACTGTTTGCTGATCCTCTTGGACCTCTAGAGAGACCCTCACTTTTTCGCTCTTCGAAAACATTCGATAGACAAGCCTATCGATGAGGAAGACAGCTAAAGCAGCAGCCACATAGGGCCTACTGGTCTGGTGATGGAACCACAATAAGACCAATGCAATGACTTGCAGAATGATATGCGTTCCCAGAAAAATCTCATACCATCTTTGACGAAAGCTTCCAAGTGAGGTAAAATAAAGGGTTTCGTAGGCGAGGAAAGCCCCTATACCTAGTAGGATGATCTTGCCAAGCAGGAACCTAGCCAAGGTGAAGCCAGCAGGTCGCAAAATGGTGTACCAAACTCCAATCATGCCAACAGAATGAAAGAGGGCGAGTAGGCACATCACCTCTCCTAACCGACGGTGGAAGATGTTGAGTGATTCATACGAGTATCCCGTCAGGACCTTGAGGGGCTGGTTCTTTGCAGCGAAAAGGTACAGGAGTGGTAGATTAGCGACAAAGACCAAAGAGGTACGGTCCGCGAAGATAAAGAGCATCGGTAGAGATAATGGTACATTCCATAGCGAATAGAACACCTGCAAAGCAATAAAAGCGAGGACGGCTAGGGTGCTGCTGTTTGACGGCAAAATCTTGTTAATGTAAGGAATGGGCCGTGGTTGGTAAACGAGAAAAGCTCTTATCTGGAATATCACAAGAGAGATCCAAGACCGTGGTATAGCAGCTTTTGACATGCCCAGTAACGGAGTCCGCTCGTTTTCTCGGTTGTCTACGCTCAAGGCCTTCGGAGAACGTGGAGTACCTCTAAGAGTAGTGCTAGATGACGAGGCTCCGCTAACAGGTTCTTCAGGGAGATCTGGTGTTTCTCGGTGATCTGTCGATACCGCTTCTTGACTCTTCGTCCTCATCCCCCCTCGAAAACCCTCACCTCCCTTCCGTCCCCTCGTACCTCTCCCACTCCTCCACCCCCTTAATCTACCTCCCCAATGCAGAACCGTAAAAACCAGTAATAGCGCTAGTAGCACCAATTGGTAGCTCAAGATAAACCTTCTCGAGTGCAAAACCCCTTCAATCAGCTTCCTGAATCCGGGGCTCTCTTCCACCCCGCTAGCGGAGTAACCCACATCTTTGACGTGTGAATTTGAGCGTAGGGAGAATCTGATGGCAGTGTATATTTCTGATTTCGATATGTATATATAGGTATCCATTACTGCTATGCTGTGACAGTCCACCGTGCAGCAATGGATTTGGCGGCGGTTGAATGGACTCGGCGATAATGACGTGTGTAGATTGGTTTGGCAGATAAAGATAAGATTTGCCGAAACCTGTGGCCCGTGCCCACCCTGCTTCGACATCCTCCCCGAACGAGTGGAATGTCGGTTTGTTGGATGAAACCCTGAGGGACGGAGGTATAACCCTAATCGCCCCTGAATCTCTGCGTTCGAGTCTACTGGGGAGCGAATGGAGTAGTAATCACCGTGATAATGTAACCATACCATAAAGTAGGTAAGATGCTTGACTGATACTATAACATGCAGTTGAGTCTCTGAATATGCGATAGCAGTGCTACGCCATTGAATTCCCAATTTCCCATTAGCGCCTTGCCCTGAATGCCCAAAACGCCGACAGCCAATCCCAAAAAGTCTATGTACAAGAAGAGAAAAGAGTATAGCCAATCATTGCCCAGGCATACCAGCCTTCATGTTGGCGTACATACTGGCCGGGTAATTCAGCATGTTCTGGCTCTGGTCCAAACTCCCCAGTTGACCTGCAACCGTGGCGATGAGACTGTCCGCGCCCGTCTTGTCTGCACTGGCTTCCCAGAACATACCGCCTCCCAAGTTCTTCTGCGTGACATAGGTAGTCTTTTGCTTGACCATATCAAGCGTGTCGTAGGAGATCAACTCTTTCGCGGCCGCATCATAGCTGTATGTAGCGCCAGACTCGGAATCCGTCATTACAGTTGCGCCAGCCTTGGGGAGTGCTTTGTAGTCCCAGATGCCGTTCTCCCAGCTGCCGCTCCCAACTCCGGTGAACGGCTTTCCGAGGCCATCGGTGCCCTCGAAAGCACGGCCATAAATCGGCATACCCATCTGGATCTTGGATGCAGTCACGCCGGCGGCTATGTAATCCTGGATGGCCTTGTCCGTTGAGAATGGTGTGGCATTCGGGTTGGAGCTGCTGGGGTAGAGATTGGCTTGATGACCTGTGGCATTGGCAAATGAACCGGTGTAATCGTAGGCCATGAGGTTCCACTGGTCAAGATATTGGTCCATATCCTTGAGATGCATAATACTGTAATGGGCAGGGCCAGCAGGACTTGCAATAGTAAGTAGGAAGTGGTAGTTAAGGTTGTTCTGCGAAGAGTAGGCGTCAAGAGCTTGACGGACGGCCTGCAGAAGCAACACCATGTTTCCAGCCTCCCCGTCGTTGGCAGGGTATTCCCAATCAATATCGATGCCATCGAAGCCCAGGTTTTGTACGAACGCAACCGCACTGCTGGCAAACTTGGCACGGCCATCAGCCGTCGCAGCCATTGGAGCAAAATTTGGCGCATACGTCCATCCGCCAATGCTGAGCAGGGTTTTCATCTGGCGGTTCGCCTTTTTAAGAAGGTAGAGTTGCTTGGTGCAGCCGTAGACATTGGTACCAACATCATTCCAGGAGTCCGTGGGGTAATGCTTGTCGGTGTCTGCGTAGGTATCACTCAAGTATCTGTAAGGTATTCGACATTAGAAATGTGCTTTCCAATTCATGAAAAAAGGTAAGCTATACACTTCACCGGTGTCGGGATGAACGTTTGCGAACGCATATAGAACGTGCGTCAATTTATCCGCTGTCAGATTCTGAGGTTGGAAGTTACGTCCATATATGCCCCTATCAAGTATGTCAGGATGTACTTGACCAAAAACCAAGACTGTAGAGCGGTTTACCAGTTCACGAAGTATGCAGTGGTTTTGTATCCACCAGTGGCTCTTTCGGCCAGCGAATTAGACACATCACGTGGGGCTTCCATGGAGCCAGAGAAGGTAGGAATAGCAAGCGAAAGAGGAGCGAGAGAAAGGAGAAGCAAGAGGTTATCTGTTAGCCCGAACATGACGGCGGTAGATATTGAAACTGTTAAATACTGAATGTGAGATATATGGTCATATGAAGCAGAAGCCTGTTCTGCGCCAAGGATCGGATCAATTCAAGTCGTTGAAACAGAAAAGTCAGAGGACTGGCGGAGAGAAGGTCATATATATGCGAAAGACCCAATTGACCGGTCACAAAGCTATTGCATAGGGTCGCCATGCTTTACGTTGCATTGAAAGCATAGTGAAGGGAAGGTCATTTAGTATATCAGCAGGCATTCCTTTGGCCATTCCAATCATGTTTCGAGTTCATGCCCACCAAATGATGCCCCAAGTAACCACGACGGAGATTAGGACCTGACCTGGTTTTGTCCGAGATGGAATAGTTTATTGTAACGACAATATTTCTGGCGGCAAGATGAAGCTAGGTGTTACAGGGGATGAATGAAAGTTGAAACGTTGCGTCCCTTTGAGATTTGCCCTAATTGCAAAATGGACAAGGGGCAGCAGATGGTAGCCACAAGGAATGTGACGCTTCGAGGATCATACCCCTCCGACCTCCTGACAATCCTTCATCTGAAGCCCTCTTAATGCAGACCCTTATGCATCGCTGCGCACGGCGCATTGCAATCGACAACCGTTAATCTTACCAGTGCACAGGCCGACTTGAGCCAGGGATTGGCCAGAAGGCCTAATCGCTTTCGATATTTCCAGTAGGCATTTCACGACATATCAAAGAATCACCAGGACCAATAGTGCAGGTTGTTCAGTGGTTGGTCCAAGGGTAGATGTCCGAAAGGCACATGAGGACGAAAGACAGAGCGTCTGTAGGCTGTCAGGTCCGTGTGATTTACGCGGGCCGTACCTCACTAGCGCTTGGGGAGCTGCCTGCCTTCCTCATTGAGACAAAGGAGGGAGTATCGAAATCTCGGTCATCGATGGGTGTTAATCTTGCCTGGCGTGACGGCAAATAAAGGGGGTCTTGACGCCGTGAATGTTGGTCACCGTCGACGGACATGGGGCGGAGTAGGGCAAGTCATGGGGGCCCCTTCCGATAAGATACTGACCTCAGGCCCCTCTCATTCCCCCACGGTATGCGACTTGGTGTAACATCTTCGTGAAGTGTGGGTGATACAGGTTGCAACGATAGTATCGGTACGCGTCGAGGTTGTTGTACTGTAGGCTTCAACCACCGGTTCCGTGAACGTCGAAACAAGGAGGTTCACAAGTGTTACCTCGGTGGTTAAGGAGGGGTGCATGACCACCCGCAATCATGAATGGATGGCATTATAAGTGACAAGCAATTCTAGGGAACCTCAAGTCTCATGAGAGGAGAATGAACTGACAAGGATTGTTTCCCTTTTGCGTTTTTGTCACTGTAGTCATGAGAAGATCGATTTTTGCATTTTTGGGTTCCTAGAAGGGCGTCTAGTCCTATCACGTGACCTTCGCTCCGGGTAAACCATGCTTTAATAATAGCATCCTACCAGCTCTCCCATTTCTGCCCTCCGATGGCAATCATGCGATTGAACAATGGATCCCTCAACTGGCAAGCAGTAAGTTTCCACGTCTTTCCACTTCGATCCACGATCTCCAATCCATCCGCGACATTCCTCCCTGTTGCCCATCCGACCACGAGTTTCGCCTTCCATCCCAAACCCCCAACTTTCTTGAGCTCTGTAATGTCCTGGATTGGAACGCTGAACTCAGCGTTCTTCTGCTCAGTAATACCAGAGCCGTCACTGGCAGATCTTGAGAAAGAAACTGTCGGCACCGTTGCCCCACTAGTGATGTAAACCCAGCCTTTGTTACCATTGTGGCGAGCCTTGAAATCGACAGGGCCAGTGGGGGTCTGCTCGCTCGGCTTGGGAAGTACGCCGAGGTGATTCTTGGCGTGCTCAGATCCAACCTTCGCTCTCACTTTATCCACACCAAGCTTTGTTTCTATACTTGTCTTGGCAGTGCCCTTGAAAAATCCAAGGATATGCTCCCCGTGACGATGTTTGGGCTTCTCGGTTGCTGCTTTCTCGGCAGCAGCTATCTCAGCCGGATCCTTATGGATGGCTTCGTGGATTTCTTGATTGGAAGCATCAAGCGTGAGATCGTCTCCATCGAGTTCTTTGGGATGTTCAGGAGGAGGTTGATCGGACGATGGTGGAGGAGGTAGAGGAGCTTTATTCGCTTCACCAATACGCAAAAGGGTGATGGTGAGTTGCGCATTCGTAGGTACACCTTTGAGAATCGAACTGGAAGAAGTTAGCATTGCGCATTGTTCGTCGTTCACTATCTGACTTACTTTCGAAGCTCAAGATATTTCTGCCAATTCGGAACGTAGCGATTCAACAGGTCCAGTCCTCGCCAGATAAGAGGGTCACCGAAGAAACCGAAGCCGACACCGAAGGAGCTCATTTTCATGACCATGGCAGGTGTAGTGAATAACGCCACTGCTACGGCTGGCACAAGGACTCCGGCCAACCTCAAACGGAAAGCATCATTGGGAAAAGGAGGTGTTGGCGATAAAGCGCTGTGAAAACTTAGCGTGGTCCGAGTTCTTGAGTCACAGAGGTATACTTTGCAAAGCGTTCCCATCCATCTGCAATATCTCCAACTACATGCATGGCGGGCCGCATCTTCGACCACATTGCCTCCTCCATTGGCTGTTTCGTTTTATCATGATGGGCGGCTACTGCAGTCTCATCAGATGCCATTTTCTGATCAGCTTCACCACTGGTAGGCATACCACCACCTGTCGAAGCTTTCGCTGTGGCACCTGCGCTAGCCAATTGAGTCGGGTCTGGCACAGACTTGCTCAACATATCATCCGGCTGTTCGCTGTGGTTATTTTTGCCAGTTGCACTACTTAGAGCGATCGATCCTATTCCAGTAACGAAATTGCTAGCCTCCTGCTCCACGGCTTCTCCTTTGTGTTTCTCTGGTGCTCCTGTTGCACTATCATGGCTTCCCAGTACACCGGCTTTGGGAGACTGAATACCGCCAGTACTCGAATTGACCAAGGCAAGGGGTGCGGGAGGAAAAAAAATTGGACGTGATGGTGGGTATGCTATCAGAACTATAAGGGTTGTAAAAAATGTGGGAATCAGAAGATTCAAAAACCATGCCAAGGCATAGGCCTATGCCGCAAGTCAGTCTGACTTTTGCGGAGTGGTATTATCCTTCCATTCTTACCGCGGCAAAAGGTATCGTACGCCTAGGTTCTCGCCATGAGCGCAAACGAGCAATGTGATTCCCAAATCCCATCAAGCCAATGATAACCGTCATGTAAAGTCTTTCAAGATTACTACGCAATTTATCCGGCGAGAAATCGTCCTCGTCCACGATGTTGAGGTCGAGGCCTCCAGGCGGCGGACCCGTCGTCGCCTTGACTCGATACATTTGTTTATCGAAGCGTCTGATGAGCGTCCAGAGCTCCTCGTTCGGAAGTCCTCCAACCATGGTAGGCACATGCTTCGGATTCGCGTCCCATCCTAGATCTTTGACGTCGTCTGAAGCGTTGTGCTGAGCGGCACCCTTGACCTCATGATCTGCAACCGCAAGAGCATGACTATCGGATGCCGCGTTCAGCGCAGATGTGCTTGAGGTAGGTGTATTGAACGTAGAGCTGTTCGTAGTGGAAGGGCGCGTTATGTCGCCGGGAGTGTTCTGGTTCAATTGGTGTTCCTTCAAGTCATCATCAGGAACAGGACCACCGTCCTTGAACACGTATCCAGGCATAGGCATTATAGCTGTGTGTAATTGTATCTCAAGCCTCTATAATGAACGGAAGAAGGATCGTCGTAGAAACTACAACTTGTGCACGGGCAAAGCAAGAAAGCGAGACCAAACATCGACGTCATACTCGTAGGCGGCTCGTACTACTTAGGCTTAGCGATATGTATTCCCTTGGCGCTTTCTTTTGGGCCTACCTCCATTTCACGGGACTCCCAACTGCTCGAAACAATCAGATACGAGTACTCAGTTGAAACTACTCGACAAGGGCATTCTCTAGACGAATAGTATTAGGAGTGACATGAATACCTAGTGCATGATTCAAGGAAGTCTCAGATTCTTCTATTGGTAATGCAGAGAGCAATCTTCACGATCAAGGGTGTACACCGAGTATATAATAACCATGCAGGAAACGCAGACCCGCCTCAGGATCATCCCAGCCCTCCCAGAACAATGTGACAGATAGTACAAATTGAAACCACAACGTAGGAACTCCACCCTTCCTATTTAAAGTCCTGAGCCTTGTACAGTCGCATAGTATGCGAACTGCTTAGGAAAGTCTCACTTCAACTCTTCGAAATAATGCTGGATGTTCTTGAGTTCGGTGCCAAGGAAGTCCTCAACTTGAGATGTAGCTTTTGAAGCCATGTGTTTTTGATTGAGAATCTCGCTCATGTTAGATGAGCCACCTCCATTCCATGCAAGAATCTTAGGGAGAGACGTCAGTAAATCGTGTGTTGCTCATGTACCATGGCACTTAAGCCGTGGTTTTCAGGGATCGACTTACATTCTTAGTGCTAGACGGAACATCACTGAGACTACCCTCAGTTGCAACGGCAAGGAGGTTTTGCTTGAGCTGCTTAGGCGTGATATCCGCAACAGCAAAAGCAGAGTCCTTCGACGGCTGTAGCGAGAGGAAATACGCCAAAAGACCGGCAATATGGGGGGAAGCCATGGAGGTACCGGAGATAGTGTTGACGGCGGTGTCGCTACCAATCCATGTGGACATAATATTCAGACCGGGGGCGAAGATATCATTGCACTTTCCATAGTTGGAGAAGTATGCACGTTCATCGGCGAGGGTTGATGCGCCAACAGTCACGGCCTTCTCAGCTGCGGCAGGCGAATAGCTGCAAGAATCGGCGTTGTCGTTTCCGGCGGCGACAGCGAAGTGGATACCAGCATCAACAGCAGCGTTAACAGCGAGGTCAAGGGTGACGGACTTCCCGCCACCAAGACTCATGTTCGCGGCACTTCCTTTGAAACCCTTCTTACCCTTGCCTTTCTTAGCAAGTGCTACTTGCTCAGAATGTCGAATGGCAGCCCATTCGACCCCTTTAACGACATCTGACATCGTGCCTGATCCGTTGGATTTGAGGACTTTGACAGCATAGATGCTCGCCTTCTTGGCTACACCATACTTCTTTCCCCCAATGGTACCAGAGCAGTGGGTGCCGTGTCCATTGCCATCTAGATCCTCATCGTTGTTAGGGATGGTTTTACCCCAATGTGCTCTACCTTCAAAATCGACATGATCCACGTTTGTGCCGGTATCGATAACATAAACATCAACACCTTCTCCGCCGTCGCCGGAATACAAGTATTTGCTGAAGGTTCCGAGAGAAAGACTGTCACGGTGTGATATTCTTGCTAATCCCCAAGGAGCATTTTTCTCAATCTCGCCATCCGTCATGGTGTGAACCTCAGAGTCTTTCTCAATGTATGCGACCTGATTTGTTCCAAACGTCAGCGCTAGCTTGGGGATAGGTATAGGGCTTGAAAATGGAGTGAGAGATAGTGATCACGTGCAACGTGGCTCCAAAGATAAGGAATGATTGATATTTAGACTTACATCTGGATGCCGGCGAACCCTTTCGATGACGTCCTCATCGAAGTGTCCAGAATACCCAAGAAGACTGCCCGCGATGTTGTAGGTATGTTTCAACCCACTGAAGGTAGACATAGATATTTGGGATCGCTTGGACAAGTCCCTCTTCGCCTTTTCGACTTCGACATGCTGCTCATGGACCCAGTCGTGGTGGGCACATGCAGAGGCATGCGTTACGTCTTTCTTGAATACGACGATGTAAGAGTCGGGGATTTCGAGCGATGTTGATGATGAAAGGACCGGAGCAGCTTCGTTGTGAATGGAGTCAACAAAGATCGGAGACGCCGAAGCCAGTAACGGCCAAAGCGACAGAGCGAGGAGTCCCTTCATGATGGGGGCTCTGTAAGATAGAACAGTAGGATCGGTCACAATCTGAACAGAGTAGATATATCAAAGTATAAGTTGTGTTGGGGGTCGAAGAGGGTTGATGACGACTATGCAGGTTGATGATAAGAGAGAGCTCTTGGAGGTTGGGACTTGGGAGGGAGCACCTGGAGCGTGATCAGGCAACCAAGCGGGGCGGCTGTGCACTAGCGCCGATAGAAGAGCTGGACCCTGAGGTGGTTGTGGCTGGGATTCGATAGAGAGTACTTGATGCTTGCCAGAGGTACATTGATAACACGCACAACAACTGCATGAATATTGAATGTCATATGGATGAGGCCAGGGTCCTAGGTCATGATTCAGTGTTGTTCGAATGCAGTAAACACGGGTTGGATGCGTTATTTACCCTCAGTACTCGGTTCAGCTTAATGAACAGCCGTCAATGACCCAGGTTGAAAGCACGAGATCTTGGCACAAGACCGCACTGTGACTGTCCGCATGATGGGCACTCACTTCGACTAGGCAGATGATGGAGAAACCGTAAACGGCTGTCACTCCTTTCCCATACTGGTCATGGCATCTTTAGCCCCTCGGCGACGAGCGTCCACCTCGGTGGGCTCGCCTGAAAGCGTGGCTGAACTACACGACTTCCTAGACATTTTATCACAACGAATGCAGGACAGCGACAATGATGGAGAGGTTCAGAAAAAGCTACAAGTTGGACATCGCATTAGACAAACACTGCTTGAAACCTCGAGCGCCAATTATGTCAAAGACACTTTCCGACGCTTTGATGGCTTTGAAATACTAATATCCACTTTACAAGAAATACCAGGACACTACGAAGATCAATATAATGCCAGTGAAGACCATCCAGCACTGCTGGATTTGATGCAAGTTCTTTATGAGATTCTATCCGCAGCCTTGCAGGACCACAAGGGTAATCAAAGATACTTTCGCTATCGAATCAACGGAGGAGGATGGGAGGCCATCAAAAGAACATCCCAAGAACTGCTGCAACCAGGCCCAGCCAATCAGCGCAGCAAGTCCGCAGTGATCGCCGAACGACTGTTTGGGTCTCTGTTATCTTGTGCTCTCAATGACGAGACACTAGTAGGGTTTTTCGGAAGGTTGAATAGGCGAATAGGTGAGGATCTTAATGGCCGCCCAGATACGGATTCTGCTTTGGTCACTCGCCAACTGCTGGAGAAAGATGTTGGTACTCTAGCCTTCTTGCAAAATCCGGAGGCTTTGTCGACTATGCTTGAGCTCTGGAATACATTGGAAAACGCCTCCGACGTAGCAGATAATCCGGGCGACTCCATCTCCTTAAGTGTTCCAACCATTATCGCTTATGTTGCTGGCTTGTCCGCACACAGCCTGATTGCTCTCCATGGTACTGGGCTGTTGAGCACGATACTCAGCTACATGATCACAACTTCTTACAGCGCCAACCATGTCTCTGAGCTTCGCAGTCTTGCTACCCCTCTTTTAAAGTTAGGTGTTACCAATTTGAACGATGCCCACCTTTTGTATCGTAATGCAAACTCTTCACCTCTATTAGCCGACCTTCTTTTGCTGGCTCTAACAATGTCCCATTCCGCTCCATACTTGCACTTTGACCTCTCCTTGCACGGTTATGCTTCAATCGAGTTGCCAAACATAGGTCGTGCCTTCCCACCAGTATCATCCAGTGCTGGCTACACTTTATCGATGTGGTTGTACGTTGTCAGATTCGATCCCAACTCGCACACTACATTATTTGGCGCATTTGACTCAAGTCAGACTTGTTTCGTACTTGTTTACTTTGAGAAAGATACTCGAAATTTAATCTTTCAAACATCAGTGACATCTTCACGGCCTAGTGTTCGTTTCAAATCGACAATCTTTCAAGAGAAACGCTGGTACCATACATCTATAGTGCATCGGCGTTCCAAACCCACGTCTTCTTCCCGGGCCTCGCTTTTTGTAAACGGCGAATTCGTTGAACAAGTCAAATCACACTACCCAATGCTTCCTCCTTCGAACAGTGCGAGCACCGAGACTATAGGCTCTCTGTCCTTAGATCGAACAAGCAACCCGGTCCAGGCATTCCTGGGTACGCCACAAGATCTTGCATCGCGTCTTGGCAGAGGGGTGGTTTTCACGCAATGGCGATTAGCATCGGCTCATCTTTTCGGAGACGCGCTTAGCGACGATCTGATTGCAGTGCATCACCAATTGGGGCCAAGATATAATGGAAACTATCAAGACTCTCTTGGATCCTTTCAGACATATCAGGCGTCTGCTGCATTGAATCTTCGAAATGAAAGTTTACACCCTGGAAAGGAGGAAAAGTCTGATATCCTTACCGCCATTCAACAAAAGGCTAGTCATCTTCTTCCGGAATCGAAGATCCTACTCAACATTTCTTCGACGGCTGTGTTAGATGACAACGAACAAAACAATAACGAGACACAACTCGTTGGGTGTCTATCGAAACCGGCGAGAAATACCTTAAGAAACGTTACACGCGGTGGCCGGAACGCCCTCGCAATCAACGGAGCTATACCTTCTATCAACGAAGCTTTGCTTCACACCTTTGGATTTGCTACAATCACCGGCGATCCTGCTGTCACAGTGCCCCAGTCATTAGATGATGCCGCTTGGTGCATTGGAGGATGCGCAGCCGTGGGCTTGGCGCTTCTTGAGGCAGCGTACAGCGGCGATGCCGTTGTTCGAGCTTTGAAAATACTCTTCGAAAGTGTTCGTGACAATTGGCGCAATAGCGAGGCAATGGAAAGAGAAAATGGGTTTGGCGTCTTGTCAAGCCTATTATCGAGTAAGCTAAGTTTGGGTCATACGAAGGCAATGAACGACAATGAGCTGCCCAACAGCCCAAGTGGCGACAAGCAGAGCCTTTATAAACTCCCGTTGGAGGTTTTGACCCTGATACTTGAATTTGTGGGCTATCGAGAGGACAAACCCGAGGAGTCTGTCATTAATAATCCTCTGGCATACCGTGTTTTACTCGTGGACTCGGACATGTGGCGCAGTGTGGCACCTTCGGTTCAAAGGTTATATTATAAGCAATTTACCATTTTCGGAGTCGGCAGTAAATACCATCGCTTCAATGCGAAACGCCTATCACGAATGCGTTAGTTCCTGCTGGGAAAATCCTTTGAGTGGTGTTTTGCGTTACTGATCATCGGTTAGGTATTGTCAAGAAATGGTTGGAAGCACTCAAGGGAGAAACCTTTACCCCTGATACACTTCAATACTTTATCGGAGCCTTCAAAGCCGTACTCACCATGCATCCTTCAACAGAATCTTTGCGTGCCTTGGCTCTGTATATTACATATGCGATCCACAAGCCAAAGCAGAAATTATCATTCCCCCTACGCCCAACGAAAAGTTTGAAATTGAGATCAGACAATTCCTCACCAGTACAAACACCATTAATGGCATCACCTAGCCCCTTGACCAATGAAAGCAAGATATCCTTAGAGCTCACTCAATTGCAAGTTGCGCTTCATATCCTGGAAATGTATGTGGGTATCCTCTGCGATGGAAATGACACCACAAATATCAAGAAGTTTGCCAGGACAGTAACAAACAAGGTTCGTTCGACTCTGCATTGTAATTGGTCCTGTTAACTTGCTTTAGTGGCTACTTCATCTGCTTGCGGATGAGGAAGTAACGGTAGTCATTCTGGCTACCAAGATTCTATGTCGATTGCTCGTTCTCAATGGATCAAGCTACGTAAAGAAGTTCGCTGAGAAGACAGGAGGATTTGTTATCATGAAACACCGTCTAAGACGCTGGTGGAATATACCAACTGTCTGGCCAATTGTGTTTGCCGTCTTGTTTGGAAAGGACATTGCAACCATAAATCTTGACAGGAATTTTGACTTGTTTGGCCTTTTAGACAGTTTCTCAGCTGGTGGGGATGCTAAAGTTGTATATCCGGAAGTGCTGCCAGTTATTACAGCAATGTTGCAGAATGGCCTCCGAGCAGTCACCAGAGATCAAGAAGATCCTGATTCACCATCAATTAAGAGAACCAATGGCGACACGCTATCGCCAGGAAAGGCTCTTCACGGACCTGCACACCCTCGTCGGCGATCCATGTCGCTAAATACGGAGCTTGCATTACTAGGTGAGTGCTTTGCTCGAGCATCTCATGAAAAATCTTATGCGTACACAGATACGGACAGGCCTCGCGAGCGACGACTTGCCGAATCGACGTCAACACTAAGAATAGTCACTAGATTTCTAGGCGACTTGCAGACCAACTCTCAAGCATTCCGCGACTTCACGATTACTTCGAATTATGTTCAAGAGCTATTTTTGGTACTCTTCCCAGTCATCGTTAGCACTAATATTGTCAGCCCGGAAACGGAGTTGCATTCGCGTGACTCGTCGTTAACGTTTGATGGCAACGATGTGATCATTAGGCCTCTTTCCCACGCCTTGATGAGAGGCACGCCGATTGTGAGAACCTCATCGGTTGAGCAAGCACATGTTCGAAAATCATCAAGAACATTGGCACCAAGGCGTATGTCTTCTTACGTCCTTGTAACGTCAAACATCCCTCAAGCGGGACATTCGTCCTCTAGAATTCAGTCTACGGCGGTGCCAGAAAGAAAGACGTCAAGGCAAACGAACGGTAATAGTTCAATCGTAGAAGAGCTGCTTGAAATCATCATTGGGGTTTTTTCCGACCAGATGTTCTCAAGGAAGGATTTCCCTGGGTTGGGACTATTCATGAAGGTCCCACCGGGTTTCCAAGAACACCAAGCTTACTTCGAGTCTTTCGTTCTCAGCAATACGTTGTCGCACCTTGGTAATACTATTAAATTAGATCAGAAACTTCTTTGGGAACCCCGTGTTTTAACAAATCTAGCTCGACTCGCTACACATGTTGGGGAGGCTATCTATGAAGGATGGTTCATTGATGGGGCAGGAAGCTTGCTAGATTTCCTTGGTAGCATACTGGAGTATCTTCAACGTCCAGATATCACAAGTATGAAAAGCACAAGATTATGCAGTCAACTGATTTCCACCATGAAAGAGGTGCTGTGGCGTGTGGTTCTACTCAGACTATCTGAGCTAGACGATTCAGTTTCACCAAAACAGACAATCTCCTTCCTGGAGAAGCTTGTGTACTGGCAAACGGTATTACTTGCGATAGAAGATACTCATGAAGAGTTCTTAACCTCACTGTGCTATCTACTTTACAACAAGCTGGTCGGTACAGATGAACATGTAAGGATGACTGCAGCGAATTTCTGGCGTATGTTACTCGTGCAGAAGCCGGAAGAGACCATGCATATCCTGCAACAAGCAACAACTGTTGACAGTGGTAAAATCAGCAAAGGATTTGGAAAACTTATGGAGCTTGATAACGAGAGCTTCCTTAGCTGGGTGGATGACCATCGCGAGAGCCTTGATAGTATATTTCTCGTTGGCCTGTCCAAAAAGTGGGAAGATTTTGCCAAAGAAGAGAACCAGAAGACAGAGGCAACGGCCAAAGCTAGGATCAATAAGAGAAAGGAAAAGCTTAGGATTTGGCAATCGGAGGAAATCAATATTGATGACACCCTTCGACGTCACGAGATCAGCTCTGATCACTGGCGGTCGAACATCTACGCTTCAGAGAACCTCAGGCGACAGCGAGCACTTCAAGACCAACAAGACAATCAAACATTTAATAGCTCGACCTGGGCTAGGATGAGTCGAGAGCTCCGCCGCCCCTGTGGTCTCTTCGATGATAAAAAGCCTCAGAAATGGCAACTGGATCAGACGGAAGGGCGAAATCGAATGAGGATGCGTCTTATCCTGGACAAAGACGCTCATTTGCATGACTACCAACCGAAGCGAAAGCAGTCTCAGGGTCCCGCGAAGCACCGGCGTAGTCTCGGCATTCGAAAGAAACCGTCAATGAGGGATGCGCCGGCAAGTCCGCGTCCATCTAATAATCCAAGTAACGCGGAGAATACAGACAATACCTCGCTAGCCAAATCCGCCGCATCTCCAGAGCTCTCAGAAGAAGACTCCGAGCCGGATGACGATTTCGAGATCATCGAGGATCCTCGAGAGCAGACTGAAGACTACGAAGATAAGAACCGCAAAGTCATGCGCAGTATTCACCGCGGTGATCAGGTTGAGCATGTCCACAACGTATCGCGGATAGTGGGACTAGAAGCATGTGAGGGCTTGCTCATACTGGGTAAAGATTACCTTTACCTCATGGACAATCTTTTTCAACGCTCAGACGGTGAGATTGTAAATGTCTGGCAAGCTCCGCAGGAAGAGCGTGACCCGTATCTACAAATGATATCGGGGCGGGAAGCAGGTGAACGGGGCACTATACTTGCGAAAACGGATCGTGAGACGCGGAGCTGGCGTTGGGATGATGTCTTGAGCATTTCGAAACGCCGCTTTCTATTCCGCGATGTAGCAGTTGAGGTCTTCTTCGTTGATGGACGTAGTTATTTGTTGACGAGCAACAACTCCCGTTTACGGGACGAGCTGTGTCAGAAGCTCCTTTTGAAAGCGCCCAATATAAGCGATCGCACAGCATCCCTTAGCCATGAAGAGACGTGGAGGATCGACTCTGTAAGGAATCCCGAAGACCAATCACAGACTCTCGGCTCTCGGTTCACCAACGTCTTTGCCCAGAATCTTGCCAACCCAGCGACCCGTAAGTGGATGAAGGGGGAGATATCAAATTTCCACTACCTCATGCTTGTTAATACAATGGCTGGGCGTACCTTCAATGACTTGACCCAATATCCCGTCTTCCCTTGGGTTATTGCCGACTACACGAGCGAAGCATTGGATCTTTCGGATCCTCGAAGTTTCCGGGATCTGACAAAGCCAATGGGATGTCAACATCCTGAAAGACAAGCTGAGTTTCGAGATCGCTATCGGTCTTTTGCTGAGATGGGTGATCATAACTCGCCGCCTTTCCATTATGGCACTCATTACTCATCTGCAATGATTGTAACCTCTTACCTCATTCGACTGCAGCCTTTTGTACAATCTTATCTGCTTCTTCAGGGAGGCAATTTCGATCACCCAGATAGGCTGTTCTACTCGATTGAGAAAGCCTGGTCATCTGCTTCACGTGAGAACATGACGGACGTGAGGGAACTGATACCCGAGTTCTACTATCTCCCAGAATTCCTGTTGAATTCCAATGGATATGACTTTGGGTCGCGGCAAGGCAACGGTGGCTCAATTGATACAGTAATACTCCCACCTTGGGCAAAGGCAGATCCTAGGATTTTCATCGCCAAGAACCGAGAGGCACTCGAAAGCGAGCATGTGAGTAAATACTTGCATCAGTGGATCGATTTAGTATTTGGGCACAAGCAGCGCGGAGAAGCAGCCTTGGAGGCCACAAATGTCTTCCATCACCTGTCTTACCATGGGGCCAAGGATCTTGACACCATTGACGATCCTGTGGAGAGACTGGCAACAATAGGCATAATTCACAACTTTGGGCAAACGCCACACCAAGTGTTTCAGCGGCCCCATCCGCAGCGCGAAGAGGCGAGGCACAAGGTAAAGAGGCTAGATACTGCTGCTGAAAACCTGACTCGCCTTCCATTCCCTTTGATGGGTTAGTACTCGATGAGGACCCCAAATGCTCAATCTGACACTGACATATTTGCAGAGAATCACGATCGCATATCTTCACTATCGTACTCATGGAAGCACGATCGTGTATTGTCCTCAAACCCTTTCCGGTTGAACATGGGTCCGGTGTATGACAAATATATGGAGTGGGGATACATTGATGGCAGTGTCAGGTTCTACTCCGCCGAATCAAGAAAGGTAGGTCGCCGCATGTGCAGCCGAGCAACTCAGCGCTGACTGGACACAGCTTATCGGACTGTTCGAGCACGTGCATCAAGGACAACTCTCCTCTGCTCTCTTTGCCGACTCCAAAACCCTTGTCACAGCAGGTGCAGACTGTACCATCTCCGTCTGGACAGTCGTATCAACCTCGAAGTCGGTAGACTTGCAGCCTAAAGTCTGCCTGTTCGGGCATAGAACCTCTGTCAACACACTAGCCGTATCAAAGTCCTTCAGTGCTCTACTGTCCGCTTCCGCTGACGGTCAAGTACTTCTATGGGATCTCAACCGCCTAGAATTCGTGCGAGTATTGACTGGCGGAAAGCCTGTCGAAGTATGAGAAACACATTTTTCGAATATAGGAATATCACTAACGCCTCCCAGTGCGCCCGCATCAATGACATCAACGGCACAATCATGCTGTGCCGCGCCTCTCACATCTCCCTCTTCACCCTCAACGGCGACCCCGTCCTCTCGCAAAACATCTGCGTCGAAGGCGAGGACCTTATCTCCTCGTGCGCGTTCTACGAAGGCAACGGGAACGAGTATTTGGAGCGCGATCTCATCTTCACCGGTCATAAGAGGGGCGTTGTTAATGTAAGCTTTATATCGCCCCTTCGCTCCCCAATCCCCAACTCCCCAATCCTCCTCCGAACATTGTCTATTTCGCAAATCTCGTTCTAACTATTATCGATTAAATAGATCTGGAACAAAACAATCCGCGCCGGCGCCTTCGTCCTCGAGCACGTCAAGCGCATGAACCATCTCGACCAGGCCGGGTTTAATATTGCGGGCGCTATGACGGCTGTACTGCCCATGGCGCAGGTGGTGTATACGGGCGATGAAGATGGGCGTGTCGTAAGTATCTTGTAACTTTAGTATTGGTGTAGAGGATGCAGGAGAGCTAACGGATTGCAGTACGAGTGGGATTGTATCCAACGACAATGATTCGGTATCCGTGGGGTTTGTGAGTGATGAGGGGGCATTGATGAGTATATCATGAAAAAGTTCTGCCACGTCTCTTATGATTCGAATTAGGGGGTTACATTACCAAGGAAGGGTGGAAGTTATGATGACGTTTCTCATTGATAGCATTCTTTACAGCACATGCATGGCGGGTTCTTGTAACGTTAGCATGGAATTGAATCTAAAACTTCGACCAGAATCCCCAAGGACACCCTCCAGCAACCACCCCCACCCCTTACCACCTAACCTCTAGCCCTTTCCATTTGCATTCCCATACCTATCCATCACACACCCCTCCCCTCCCCTTCCCTCGACTCATCCTTCCACCTCTTCCCATCCCCATCCCCATCCCCATCCCCATCCCCATCCCCATCCCCGTCCCCATCCCCCACCTCACCTCTCCACGCCGTACCTAAACACACACAATCTCCCAACCCCTACAACCGCAAAAAAACCCCTCTTCTCTCCCTCTCTCTCCCCAACCCAAAAGGACTGGTTTCAAACATGTTTCTAGCCGTGGTGTGTGTTTTTTGGGGGGGGGGGGGGGCATCGACAGTACTTGAGCTGTACGAAAAAAGGGTTGTTGGTAAAAATTGCAGAGCCAGCTCGACCTCCGCTGTGTAATGTATATGCCGCTGGGAAGAGATGGTCTAGAGTGACATGGCAAGGTTCCCGTTTTCGGGAGGTGATGGCTCGAGCGAGCGAGCGAGTCGTGCGTGCTTGCTTAAGTATAATCTCGAGATTCCTTTGATAGATTTACGACACCTAATCCATTACCCTTTTAGCGGATACGAACGAGGCAGGATGTAACAGTAAGATATGCGACAACCCGGGAGGTCACTCCCACCGTTTATCAAGAAGCGTTGATATGTACAGGGTATCACATCTAAACTCAAACCCCACCCCACACCTCCACCAAATTCTCAAAATTCTTCTTTCCCATCGCCTTCCTCCCCACCCCCTTCCCCAGCGCCCTGTCCAGCAACGCATCCCTCTCCTTCCTGCATTCACACTTCTCCAACGCCTCGAAAAACGCCTTCGGCGTGCTCCAGTGCTTCTGGATCTCCAGCGCCTTGTCACCGGTGATGAGACGCGTGCACATGAGCATTTTGAGAAAGATGTCGCGGAGGGTGAGGCCGTCGGATTTGGAGGCGAGGGAGGCGAAGGAGGCGTAGGTGATGGTGTGGGGGGTGGTAGGATGGGTGGTGCGGAGGTGGGTGAGAAGGGGGAGGTAGGTTCGGGGGTGGATGTGGGCGCTGGGGATTAGGTGGAGGGGGCTGGGCTATGGAGGGGTTAGTGGAATTAGAGAAGAGGAGGAGGGGAAGAGTACCTCGTACAAGTTCTTCAACATAGTGGTCATGCGTGCGAGGTAGCGGATCGTGTCATCAATCTTTGAGGAGCGCTTTACGAAGTATCCATCAACAACCTGTGTTGATGCTATGGCCGATTCCATCATCTCATGGTATTTCGTTGCATGTTCTTGGCTTAGAGTCTTGTCTTCGACCAGGTATATTACGTTTTTCACGCCCGATTTGCGAAGCCGAAACTTCTGTTCATGGAAACGCCCGTCTTTCACGCTACCGATCAAATCTTCGAGCGTTTTCCGCTCGACAATCCAGTCCAGCGCGACTTCATCGCCTTCCTCGCCATAGCGAGCAAGTAGATTCGGATCCTTACACTTGGCGACCCAGAAAAAGTCTCCAAGCTCGAGGGAGCGCAGAAGAGGTTTCACTCCTTTCTTGACAAGCTCATTCTCTAGATAGTCGCGATTCTCTTTAGAAAACACCTCACGGGTGTCGACGACTAGTTGCACAGTGAATGTTCCAGGCTGCAAGCGGATAGGTTCGAAAGCGGGAGCAACGTAATGTTGTTCCAGAGGACGCGGCTCGTCCTCTGGTACTTCAGATGGTCTCTCGAAGGGCCGGACACAGGGTCTTGGCAAACGAGGTATGTTGTCTTGAAGCGAAGCACGGATTGCTCTTGCAAGCTCTGGATCGTTGTCCAGTTCATGATCTGGCGCTGGGCTAGATAGCAGCTCACGGAACTCGCTCCTGGAAGCTGCAGTCCGCTCTTGAGAGGATGCGAAGGTGCCAAATTTGTCGGCGGCTGCTCCTCCTAGCCGCTGACCGCCAATGGCAGTCTCTCTTTGCATGCTTTGTTTGACCGGTTCAACTGCTCGCGGATGGCTCATAGAGTTTTCAGGACCCTCGTGGTCGTGGAGATTTCCCCCTAGATCTACCACATTACTCCAAGCTCTTTCATTGACAGCAGTACTTGGCTGTTTGCTCTGGTTCACATCTGCATCACTCTCTTGTGCTGCTATCTTCATCCTCTTCGCAACCTCCCAACCCTCGTCAGTCAAGGCATACGTTCGCGTAGGTCTTCCTCTCTCATCCACGAGATCTTTATCGACCAATGTCTTCATTGAGTTCCATGCTGTATAGTATCCAGAGGAATCACGGGCAGTGGTGAAAGATGATTCGCAGTACTCCTGAGCTGTATGCATGAGTTGGGCTTTCGTATAGCATGCGTTGGCGGCTATTGAAGATAGCGCCATGATCAATGCATAAGGTCCAGAGCGGAAGGCTGGCACATATGGTTTGGGTTTGGCCTTTCGAGGTTTCTTTGCAGGTGTAAGATCCAGCAAATCCTCTCCACTTAGACGCTTGCGAGCTACGTCGCATTAGCTAGCTGAAGGGTCAAGTTGAGAAGAAAGCGATTACATTTCCGGTTTGGCTTTGGCATTGGCAAGCCATTCTGCTCACAATGCGCTTTGAGCCTTTCTGTCAAACGGTCGCATAGCTTGGGCCCGAAGCCGTGCAATTGCTGAGCTTCGGAGGGATGGCCAAGAGGTAACGGACATGCTTGTAGAGACTCCAATGCCCTCTTGTATCTGCAGTGCCCTTAGCGCCCATCCTCGCCTCATTATAATGCAGTAACCCACACGGTCGCGCCCTTGGAGCTCCTCTCTCTAGCCACATCATACCATTCTTTTATCCACCCAAGCAGCATTGGATTGGCGCATTCTTCTGGCATGATGACGCTCGTCTTCCATTACGTAGTGGACATCAATGAGAGATCCAGAAGTAAACGGACTAGAAGGAGCTTTAGGCAACATATATGTCGAGATGTATAATTACCTACGGAGTAGAGAGTAAGGTAATTGAAGTGTACCGGGGGTAGGACGACGCTTACCTCAGGCTAGTCGCGCAATCACGTGACCTCTTCCTGTAAATCACTCCATGTTGAACGAAACTTCCCTCTTTTGGGCGCGAATGCTCAGATATGGTGGGATTGTTCGGAAAGGAATCTACGCCGTTCTCTTCTTGTTTTACTTTCTATCGATTATTGATTTTGTACGTATTAAGTCTCTTCAAGGGAGTTGATGATGAGAGTATTAGAGAGTACAACAAATTCCTACTACGTCGAGTCAAATTCGAGACTGGAAGCTATTCTAACACTCATCTGCCCTGATTTAGCTTATTGCAACCTTGATGGCATTCAAGAATGCGAATCAGTTCATTATGTAGTGTATTGTAGCAAGATCATTGGCCTAGGACAAATTGTCTCTTTCGCCGAAACGGAGAGCAGGAGTCGAACTCATGGCTCGACTAGAATATTCTAACGGTTATTGAATACACCGTAATTTTGTAATAAATAATTGTGTAGGCAAGAGCATGCCCGGTGGCTCAAGCACAGAAAATTAGCGACCCCACAATAACTTCTACACCATAGGCACACTCAACAGCAAATTGGTCCCACCTTGTTCCATTGCCCACCACATCACGCTTTTTCAGACTGCCTACAGCTGTGCTTGAGCTATTGGAGTAATAGGCGAGTATCCTTGTCAGAGTTAGGGCTTGAGGATATCGAGGAGATCGAGGATGCCATAGCTACCAGTCTTGCTGGCCGAGACTCTTAACTACGCGTACCTACGAGTATCTCGTTGAAGCACCAGCTATTAGGGTTCTGATCTTATTCTTGGCTCGAAACATATATTTACTATCAAGACATCATGTCAACCAATTCAAAAGTCGCCCCAAAACGACAGGGCCAGAGGATGCCCAGATTAGACAGTTTCAAAAACCCGCAACCGCGTCCACCTCCTCAAGCGAAGAGTGCTCAGCGCAAGAATGTACCGATAACATGTACAAATTCGCAATGCACCAACCCAAACGTGGTCGAAGAAGACCTGGTGTTGGTCTGCGTCTCGTGTGGTAGCGTCGTGCAAGAGTCTCGTATAGTCTCCGAAGTTACCTTTGGCGAAAACCCTACTGGTGGAGCGACGCTTCAAGGCAGCCATGTGGCTGCCGACCAGAGCTATGCTAGAGCTCCTCCAGGTCAGAGACTCAAGATGTCCGGAGGTATGGACAGTAGGGAGATTACCGAAGCGAATGGTACATACCTCATGCGATACCTGGCATGGAATTTGCTGACATATCGACCACAGGAAGACGCTACATTAGTCAATTGTGCGCGGCATTGAATATCCCAGCTGTCCAGGATAGGGGAGTGGGATTGTTCAAGCTCGCTGCGGGAATTAACTTCATTCAGGGTCGCCGCACCAAAGCGGTGGCTGCCGTCTGTTTGTACATTGCCTGTCGATTACAACCAGGAGGCACCAAACACATGCTCATTGATTTCTCTGATGTCTTGACGGTGAGTTCTGCCACTATCTTGCAAGATTTTGATCCATAACCCTGATGCGTTGGGAAGCTCAATGTCTTCAAACTCGGCCAAATTTACACCGGGTTGCTGAAAGCACTCGATTTTCACCAGCATCCTCAACATGTTCAGCTTATAAATCCCGAGGAACTTATTGAGCGTTTTTCGAAAGAATTGGAATTTGGCGACAGCCAAATGCGAGTCCAGACCGAGGCGGTCCGTATCGTCCAACGTATGAGTCGAGACTGGATGACGACCGGGCGTAGACCTGCTGGTATCTGCGGCGGTGCTCTCATCTTAGCTGCTCGAATGAACAATTTTCGCCGTACGGCACGAGAAATGTCTTACGTGGTTAAGGTAGCGGAAGCTACGATCTTAAAGCGGCTCGACGAGTTCAAGGTCACCGAAAGCAGTGGCTTGACAGTTGAAGAATTTAGAACAATCGATCTGGAACACGCTTGCGATCCCCCAGCATTCTATGAGCAGAAAAAAGGCAAGAAAAGACATAGCCGCAAGCGTAAAGCTACTGAGCTTGACGACGAGGAGCCATCCGATCACGATTCCGAGCGCGCAGCCTCAGCTGTACCACCAAACATGAGCGGGCAGTTGGTAACCCCAGCCAACACCCAGTCACAAGCACAGAATGACGCTCAGAGTATGCCGCCGCCGCCGGTCCCTATAGATCCGGCTCTACTCGAAAAATCTGCGCAACGTTTATCCGAGCTGCAACCGTCCTTTGATCGCGCTTCTACCTCTCCATCTCCATCTCCATCAACAACAAACGACAACCCCGAGCCGAAACGCAAGCGTGGTCGACCATCAGGTAAAACTGCAAAGCCAGCTCCACCTTCACGTAGTGAGCTCGAGCACGAAGCCGCCATCGAATCAGAGATCACCCAATTTGTGGACGATCCTTCCAACATCGCTTGTGCTTCTGCACTCCATACAGCTCTTGATAGCGCCGCACCACCCCCATCTCCTCCTGCCACCCAACAGAGCTCCACTTCAAAAGAAAGGACGCCCACCCCACAGGAGCCAACCCTCCTCGAGCCTCCTCCGCGGGAGCCATCCTCTACAAGACCGACACAAACAACCCCGACCCCGACCGCCACCCAACCCTTAACCACCACCACCGAATCCGTCCTCGGCACCATCCCCGACTCCGAAATCATCCCAGACGCGGAATTCGCCTCCGACCCCGAAGTAACAAACTGCCTCCTCTCCCCCGCCGAAATCACCATCAAAGAACGCATCTGGGTCCACGAAAACCGCGACTACCTACGCGCTCAGTCCGCTAAACTTCTAAAACAGCAACTCGCAGAGCAAAACGGCACCGCGCGCCAGATCGTCCGGCGCAAGCGACGTCGAGGCCGTATGGGTGATATGCGCAACTATGGCATTAATGGTGAAGGCGGCGAAGGCGAGGGAGAAGGGAGTGTGGGCCCGAGAACGCCGGCGGAAGCGACGTCGATGATGATGAAGCGGAGGGGCTATTCGAAGAAGATTAATTACAAGGTGATTGATGACCTGTACGTGCCTAGTCGGAGCGGGAGCGCGAGTCTTGCTGGGACTCCTAGGAGTGCGGGTAAACCCGCTCTCAGCTCGCCTAGTGCAGAGCCTGCGACCATAGCGGAGGGAGATGCGGCGGAGGCGGAGGGCGAGGGCGCGGCAGCGGCAGCAGAAGGTGGTGTGGCAGACGAAGCAGAGAACCCGGATGATTACTACGAGGATGAAAATGAGGAGGAGACGCTCGAGGATATCGTGCAGGAGCTGCAAGAAGAGGGGGAGCTGGAGGATGAGTATGAGGGGGAGGAATATGAGTAGAGAGCATGTTTCTGTTGATGATGATGAAAATTCGGCGGTGGAAGTTAAGGGATCGGAAATGTGGGTGGAAGTGTGGCTGTGGAAGTTAGGGGGGTTGGGTAAAGTCGATGGAAGTGTGGTTCTTGTGTGGGTGCAAGACGGTTCATAAGCCTGGATGTGGCAGTGGAATAGAGTGGTGCTGTGTCGCTATTTCAGATACATTATTGCAAACGGTGATTACGATTCGTTTTCCTCGCTCGGTAAGGTATTATCATATCTAGCTTAAGCAGCCCCACGCCATCCTCCCTCACCCCTTCCCCGTGCCCCGCCTCTTCCACCTCACCACCCCCGCCCGCCCCGGCCCCTATTCACTCCTTGACACATCCCCCCAACATACACTCACCCATCACTGCCACTACTCCTGAACGTAGCGCAAAGCTCCACATACCTATGCGTCAGATCCAGCACCGGCTGGGGCAAACTAGTCGCCTGCACGATACTCCTGACCTTGACTGCGCCCTCGTTCTCAATCAGTTTCCGGACAGTGCGCAGGAGGGATGGTGAGAACTGATATCCATTAAAATGGAGCAAAAATCAGCCATGCATGCTTATGTTTTTATAAAGGGGGAAAAGGGGGTAAAGGGACGAACCTCAGAATACCACCGATACTGCCACGCGATCAACCGAATCATCGCCTGCAACCCCTCGGAATACATGCCCTTGCTCTCCCACATCCTCAATACCCCGACCATCGCCTTGGGACTAAACCTGACTCGCAAACAGCTCTGATACGCCTCCACCGCCTCAGGGAAATGATGCAAGCGCTCCGCTAGCTCGCCCAGGATCTCCCACTCCTCGGCGCTTTTGTTGTACGAGGAGGCGCCTTCGGAGGACGGGTCTTGCTTGGAGCGGGCCATGTCGGTGCGCCAGATGGTGTAGATGCGCAGGTCTTCGTAGAGGACCATGAAGAGGTTGTCGAGCCAGCGCTCGCAGAGGCGTTTGTTGTGGATGTGGGTGTAGCGGGTGTGGGAGGGATTGGGCTGGTGGGAAGGAGGGATGTAAGCTTTGGGGGTGGAGATGGACGTTGGGAAGGAGAGCTTACGTCTTCGCTGCCGGATTTGACGACTTCGGATGTTACAGTGTGTTCGGGTTTCTCGATTGAGTCGTCGACTGATGGTTTTATGGGGGTGCTGGTGTCCCCGTTGGTATCTTCTTCGGCGATTAAGGTTGCTGATGGGGATGACGGCTCGTTCTGAGTTTCTTCTGCTGGGTCACCGTTTGTGTTTGAATTTAGGGCTTTGCCGTTTACACCAGGGCTAGGGGTACCTCGTAACGCTGTCGTGCTTGCGTTGTGGCTCGCTGCAGTTTGCTGGCTGGTACCCGTTTGCTTCTCACTCCTATACTCTTCTTCCATAACGAAAACTTGACTTCTTATTCTGAGTAATTGATCCCAACCGATCTTTGAAGTAATCTCCGTGAGCAAACTGTAAGCCTTGAGAAACGTACCCCTGTAACTCGCCGCATGCAGCTTCCGTAACGAAGGATGAACCAACTCCCCATCGTAAGTCTCTGAAGGTTCGTTTATCTCATCTAGCATACTCTCCGGCAGAACAGGAAGAAGCACACGAGCTGGCTCCGGCATCCTAGGCGAGTCCTTGTCTTGATATGTAAACATCGGGCAGGAGTTCAATGTTAGCAAAGCAAGATCCCATTGCTCGAGACCCACATAAATCTCGGCAAGCTTTGCCCAGGTACCGAACTCGCTAGGCGCGGCAGTCACACTACGCTTTGCGCATTCCAAGGCCCAGTCCAAGCGGCCTTTACTTTGGCAAAAAGTCGCCTGACAGTCCAGGAGGGAGTAATCCATCGGTAATTCTTCAATGGCGTCCCGAAGTAGTTTGACAGCCTGTACCTCTTCATCAGCAGCTATTAGTACGCGAGCGAGTAGCGAAGAAATTTCAGTGTCTCGAGTGCGGAGCTTTTCGAAAAGATTTATTCCAGATGCGTATCGACCAGTGGTATGTATGTAATCGAGAAGTCCGGTCGTAAGGTGATTAGAGACCAGATTCGGTACCTGGATCTCGGGTTCTGAGCCCAGTTGCCACCCTATGCAAGCGTTAGTCATCAAATATGTACAGAACCTAGATTCCCAGACCTTTAAAAAAGAGTCGCTCAGCAGCGTCGAGGAATTTGTGCTCCACTTCCGTGCTTGTGACAGGATCAAACCTGCGAACCCCTATGATCTTCTTGATGCTGCTTCCAGTTCCGTCATCCGCATATGCGTATGCCCTTAATACGCCGCAAAGAAATGTTTCCAGCCAAAGACTCTCAGATGCCACTCGTTTGTCTCCTCGTTCATCAATACAGTAACTCTCCACTCCTCCGGGAATTTTGACATCGACACGCATATCCAGCCGCGAGAACGCATTGTAGCAGCTACTGAACATCAACCCTGATGACCACTAACGCGAGACCCAGCACGTACCAATATAATCCAGAGACGATTTTATGCGATTTATCGTTAGGCGTGTATATAAGGGTGTTTACGTACGCAGCCAAACTCGCGGAGGAAGATGCGTCTACGCCGGTAACATGATGATAAACGCCAATCTAATCGGCTGTATCAGCATTATCTATTGCACCATGTTGCGCCCCTTGAGGCATACCTGTCGGCCACCAGACTTGACCGATTGCTTTATTAGATGCACAAGATCAGGGGGCCCTAATTCGCGTAGAGATTGTAAAGCATCATTGCGACTTTCGATGGCCGATTCTATTTCCTCTTCGACAATCCTATGGTGAGCACGATCAGCCTCATCGCTTCGCTGTGATCATGATCTATACTGCAAATTTGCTAGTAGACTTGCAACAGGTACAAGATCTCCTGCAAAGCGCTGTAATAGGTTTTGTTGCAATGCACCAATCGATGTCAATTGACCTTATGGTTGGAATGCCCTTTTGGCGTACTACGCAGATTGTTTCTGGTGTAACGGACGGTTGGGGTAAACGAGACCTGCAAATCTAGCTTGGCTGCTTGCACAGTTCCCCGGCCGGGCTTGAAAGAACTATATGAGAAAAGATCACTCACTTACTCAGGAATAGCTGGCGCAACCATTGCACTGTCAAGCAACGCCCTTCCAGCGGCTCGTCCCAAAAGCTCCGGAATCTATCTCTCCGCTAAAGCCGAGTGGTGTTCACAACTGCTGACCAAGGCTGCCAACTTTGACAACGATACTTGCGATGATTGCTGGTGGGACCTTAGATTCACATAGTCTAAGCTAGAACACGCGAATTTGGAGAAAGCCGCAGGGCTGAAATTTTGGCGTTAAATTAAAGTTGGCGGGCGACTACCTTACTGTAAAGACGCGACAGTCCCGTCTTCCCTTATCTAACATCTTCCTGTTTGGGGAATTGGTGAACACTTCCCAGGATCTCTGTTGCCGAGCGTTGTAATCCGAGACTGCTTTCAAATTGAATCCGACTGAAAGGTTGGTCAACACAATCAATACCACATATAAGACCAGATTCATGCCTCTGAATCAAATGTTCATGGTCTTTTCAAGATCCACTTCTCCCCACATATAGGCGAGCATGGTAGGTCTACATCCGTTCAAAGTATTCCTTACTGTTCACAATTCTCTAATATCACTCTAGACCAGTTTCCTTGCGCTTAATATTGAGCCTGAGGAGGATAGCGATAATGAGGTTGATGATAGCAAAGAGATTCAAGTATTTCGGTCTAGGTCTATCCCTGGAGATGAGTTACTTGAAACCTAATCGTCAAACAGATTGAAGAAGCCTTGAAGCTTTATCAAAATGCGCTGAAACTACACTCTCAAGGACCTGACTTCTACGATGAAGCGGAGATTGCCTACCAGACTTTATTTCAATCCGAGATCTTTACCTATTTGGAATCTTTATCAGAGTCTCGCCGTTTTCAAGTCTATGGCGCTTCTGACGTCCTTGAGACCGGCTCCGAACATCCTTCACCAAGCGAATCTGTAGCACCCACGGCAGGTGTGGATGGAGCTCCTAGTACGCTGCCTCAAATCTTGTATCTCTCATACAAAAACCATGGCCAATTTATTTTGGACCGATTGAGATACCAAATATTTCGATCTCAGCAGATACATGGCTCAGGTGAGCTTCAGAGCCCTGAAGATGTAGAGGCTATCTCGAAGGTCATATCGTCTAGCCTTGGCTTTTTCACTGAAGCCCTTGATAGAGACGATACGGATTTAGAACTATGGCGGCAAGTGTCTAAGCTAAGCGGCTTTTTGGGCAGTAGGCGAATTGAAAGATTTTGCTTGGAGGCTGTGCTCGATGACGATGGAGGAAGTCCATATGAGTGGAGAGAGCCATTGGGATTGGAAGAGAGCTTTGCCATGGAGCAACTAAAGGTCCTGGTTCAAAATTTACAGGACCATGTCTCGGATGATCAGACATCGGTTCACTCGGACAAACAACCCAATATCAGCAAGTTGTTGAAAAGGTTCTTGGATCCTTGCCCTTATCTTCCCGTGTCATTACTTAATCCATCTACAAAAACCCTTGGATACACAGTGCTTAATTCAGTTACGATCAACTGGGAGATATTAGTACCATTACCAACTTGGGCCAGCTGTGGAAAGGCCATTCTATCGGAGTTGGGCAAGATAGCACAAGGTGTAGTAGATCCAGAGCCTGGCGCGAATTATAACGTAGTACTTCCGGCCAAGCTTTCAACAGATGCTGAGCGTATGACGATCAGACCCCGAACGGACGTAAGCGTCCTCATTAGTAGTCGGTCTATGGGATACTCAAAGACGACCCGGATGCGAAATGATGAAGAATTGAAAATTTCCCAGGGTAGCGCTATTCTAGAATATACTAACGAGGAGCTGTTGTCGCCAGAGAATCAGGATTTCAACAGGGTCCTGACTGGCACAACACCAAGCTTATCCATGGCCCATGAAGGGCACGCTCTTGGACAGGGTCCTTCAAGCTCCAGCACCCATGAGCGAAAAGGCCTTGACGGCGTATACGACATTATTCTGGATAACGAAAACAAAGATGACCAAACCGGTAAGCAAAACAAGACTTCCAGCAGCGGCAATACAATTTCTCTTCCAACACGCAAGAGATCTTCTGAAGTCGCTGGAATGCAAGAGCCTGTTGATGTTGGACGTTCCAGAAGCAAACGGATAAAAGCTAGGGTATCAATCGCGGAGCCAAGTAATCAGGAATTGCCACAAGAGGATTTGACCCAATATTACGAAGAGCAGCTTCGCAACTACACACAAGCTGATCACTGGATGTTTGAGCGTGCAGGGGCCTTCCTCTTAAAACTTAATGCTCAATCCCTTGGTTCTTTGGCTGAACTCAAAAGAACCATTTCAATGGCGCGCTCAAATGACGTATCGTATCACCTCAATTCCTCAGATAGATCGAGTGATGTCGTGGCTCGAGATTTGAGGGGTCTTATCTGCTCGTGGGATATGACTGCAAGCAACCTCTTCCTGCAGAGAGCTTCCCTCGATGAGTCAATAGGAGGCGCTGATGGCGAAAGAGACTCTAGTCTCACTGTTTTCCTTGAGCACTCTAAACGAGGTCTCCAGCATCCATCGCACAAGCCATTGTTGTCAAGTGACAATGGATTAGAGGAGTTCTCGAATAACGTGAACAGCACTTGGACTCACCTCGATCAGGTTTCTCTCATGTGGATCGAGAAGCTCTTGAGTGCAAAGCCTGAGAATCACAAGCGTGATGGAGGATCTGACAATAGTGGCTCAGCTTATACAACCTTTTTATGGCCCGACACGCTCAAGGAGACTGTTGTGCAAATTCTGGTGAAACAAGATGAATTCATTTATACGGCTTTGTTTAACCGGGTCCAGGACATAGAGGAGCACCTCTTGAGCTCAGAGAACGGGACTTCGACTTCAAGTATCGAAATAGTTGATAGTACTGTGATCAGTGTCATACAGAGTATATTTGAGCTTCACCTGGACATATACGGACGTATCACAAACCCTAGCAGCGAAGTTGACCTTGCCACGCGAACATTGCAGCTAGACCGTCTTTGCAGATGGGCTGAACTAGCTAGCTTTGCTTACAGAAAGAGGCCAATGTCAGATCCTTGTACCACGCTCCCAGATCTTCTTTCAATTCGATTCATGTGGTCTTCTGTCGTATACACAAATCTGGTTGATCCGTCTTCTCGTGATCATGTCCTGTTATGTTTTCAAGATCTTAGACGAGTTCTTGAAGGTCTCGACTCTCCAGTCATTGAACTGCCTAACAATGCGATAATACCAGAAATATCAGTTGAGGCTGTGGAGAAAGAGATTTCTTGGCTGACAACAATGGATTTCTTTCTAAATATCTTCAGCCCGGGCAAAAATGACCCTCTGGCAGTTATAGAGAGCTTGGAGCCAATGCTGGAAAGGTCTCTCAAGCAACAGAAAGCGAAGCTGCGTGGTCGTTTGATGTCATCCGAAAACAGCACAGAAAGCGGTCTGAGCAACCGAGATACTACCTCAAGTAATCGAGACTATAGTCCATCTCCTAAGAATACATCTGAGGAAAAATTGGATCAGATGCTGCAATTTCTTGACAAAGCAAGCGTTAATCTGAAGTTATTTCTTTGGCGAAAGCTGGGTCGGGCGTATGAAGCAATTCAATATACACCGCGGACGGTTTCTTGTGATCTTCGGTGTATTGAGTTGATCACGGACTACTTGCTCTCTGCCGCATATGCGGATAGTACTGCGGAAACCCGCAGAGTTAGTCTTCCCCGTTGGCTACGGATCCTGGATGATCTGATAGTGAGAGTGCTGACGTTTGCTCTGAACGACTCGGTAGCGTTTGATTGTGTGGACGAGGACCACCTTCAAGGGTCTGTAGAAGCGCTAGCTACGATCCAGAGGATTCTTCACGTCTTCGCCTTGTGGGAGGACTCGGTCCGTATTTCCCAAACGTTGCCGCCAGCTCAGGTCAACGCTCCTGCTGTGACCGCTTACGGCTTGTCGAAGCAGAGGTTTCGTAACATGCTCGTTCGAACCTGGACCCTGCAATACGTGCTACTGAAGGAAGCAGTAGCACAAGCCCCAAAGCTGTTCGAAACGCCCAATGACGACCTGGCGGATTACCTTAAGATAGTACACCACGCTTTTGGTCTACGATATTACTGCAAAGAATCAAACAAGATCTTCCTAAGGTTAAAGAAAGCCGAACTTTTGCGACTACAACCCCAGGCCGGTTGGGAAACAGACGTAGGCCAGGTGCTGTTCGACTTGTACGGTTTGAAGGTTTGCCCGACCTACATGGGATCTCAAGACCATGGATGTCCTCCGGAGCCGTTTGGCCGTCAGACTGTCATTGAGATCATGGATGTTGTCATGGTACAAGCAAACAGAATGAATGTTAAAGACCTGTTGAAGAGTGAGCTGAAATTCACTATCGAAAAGATGCACAACGCCCTGAAAGGTCGAAGGGAAACGATACTTATGAAATTCAATAGACATATCTTCAATAAGTACCTGAGATCGCCTGTCAATCCTGTGTTTCTCTATCGTGCCTTACGGGGTATCGGAGATCTTTCTGGTACTTTAGTCAATAATGAGGATTCGATTATTGCAGAGAAAGGGTGGTACTTCTTACAGGGTCATATTGCACTGGCAAAATACCGCTCACAGAAACGTACTAGCCAAGGTCCGGTCGACGATCTAGACAATGCAAGTGCTTTCTTCCGGCAGGATCTCGAGTTCAGCATGGAGAAATGGGAAACCTGGTACAGGCTCGGTCAAGTTTATGACGCTAAGATCGAAGAGGATACTACTTGGAACGCAGAAAAACTCAATAACCACATTGAAGATCTGAACATGCTTCAACGAAATGCAATACATTGCTATGCAATGGCGATCGCAGTCGCGAAGCGGTCTGCAGATGCATCTTTTGAGACTATAAGCAAGATCTCAGAGCTCTATGCGGATTTCGGCACACGAATCTACTCGTCCTCGAGAGAACCGTTTTCCATGGGTGCTTTCAGCCTAGAGAATTTTGCTAAGCATTTCAACGGATCGAAAATGGGCATGTACAAGAATCGTCCTTTTCGGGACCTGCGGCTCTACCCTGCTTGGAAGTTTGCGTCTGAATTGTTTCGACGAGCTCTTGTTCACAAGCCACAAGACTGGGTGTAAGTTGGGCTTTTCAGACACTGGCATGCCCTTCCATTTCCTGCTAATAAGATCTAGGCTGTGGTACCTGCAGGGTAAATGTTTGTGGAAGATGCATGATTGCGATGATCATATCCGCGGCAATGCACAGCGCATCAGCTACCATTTACCACTTGATTCTTTCAAAAAAGCGATTGACGTCCTACCAGAGCGACGGGATAGCAGACATCCAGAGAAAGACCCTACACTCGAGCCACACTATAAGCTCGTTTCGATAGTGCATAAGCTGGTACAGACAAGGCGGCTTCAGGTATGATCCACAATCGCTCTTGGAGACAGTGCTGACTCGAACTTACAGCCAGACGATGGCTGCCGATATTTGGCAGCCACAACCTACGCTCGCAAGGTTCCAGCTGTTCAAGACCTAGAGGACTGGGAAGGTTACATGATACAGGTGCTGAAAACACTGAGATCTGCAGATAAAGCCAATTGGCATCACCGGATGGTTGCAAGGGTAGGTTATGTCTTAAATTGTAGCAAAATGATCACGGCAAGTTGACATAGTAGGCTGCCCATATTCTCTACGACGACTCGCCGGACGAACTCCAGTCAGCTTTAGGTGCAAAGCACGAGCTCACGCAGCAGATTTTTACCAAGACCATGGGCATCCAGGTTTGGAAGCCTGAGAACGAGCGCCCAGGAAGGCACTTCGTTTACACCAGTCGATACGTCAGCTTCTTTGTCCGACTCTCCTTTCAATTGAACGATAGAGCTAGTTTGGAAGTGCTGGCGAAGCGTATACGAAAGAGGTCGGGCGATTTCTTCCATCACGCCCAGATATGGTCAGAAGTTTGTAAGACATACCTAGAGGTACTCCAATTCCGCTCTCCTAACCTTTCCGGACCAAATGCTAACAGTTCCCACCAGCTCCTTCGTCGCGCTAGCTCCGTCCCCGAAGAATACCACGAAACCATTTTCAAACTTCTCCCACACGATCACTTCGCCCTCAACGCCGACCGCCTCGAATCCTGGGCTCACTCATCATCCACAACCTCTCCAACCCTTGGCCTCCTCAGAGAAATAGTAGAACTCAAACGCCTCAATGGCACCCTCATCAAACCTGCACCCATTGAAGACCTAATCAGTGACACCTACGCCCACCTCTACCATAGCACTGTCCCTGACCTCATCGCTAAATCTAACGACGAAGAAAGTAAGGCGCGCATGCGTGTAAATCACCTACTCATGAATACCGACGGCCCTTCCATCGACACCCCCTCGCCAGACAACCGCCCCGGCGATCCCGCCCCAAAACAAAGAACAAAAGGCGTCAGCAAACGGGAAATCCTCAAAAGAGCCGAAGCACTCCTCCTCAAAACCTCTGCTCCTCCTCCCACCACCAAAACCCCATCAATCTCCCAACCCTCCGCCCAACAACCCGAACAAGACCTCCCCCGCAGCCTCGCGACCCTAGCCGTCAAAGAAGACCTGGCGGGCCGCGATGTCGCCAGCAGCGTCCCAGGTAGCCTCCACGACAGCGCGGATGACGAGAGCGAGCTAAGTGAGATTGAAGAAGTGCTCGAAGCGCCCAAGCCCCTTTTTCCGGGCCTGGTCGGCTCGGCGGCGAGGGCGGAGGAGATTGAGGATAGTGAGCGAGAGGGTGAGAGAGAAGGAAAGGAAGAGGAGGGGGAGGATGGGGAGGAGGGGGAGGGGGAGGGGGAGGGTGAGGGTGAGGGTGGCGAAGAGGGTGGAGAGTGATGGGGTGCATATCACCGGCGATTATGGGGATCTGGTCTTATGGCGCTATTTTGCTGAGATTGGATGGTTTGCTTCAATCGTGCGGATGGTGTATAGTATCAGTAGATTCGACCCCGGCGCTAGTATAGCATCTTTAACAATCCTTGTATCGACGATAGAGGTTGGCTTTGTTGTACAAATACTCTCCTTAGGTTCACGTTGTCCTTCAGCCTTTAGATACTGGAGAGAAAAACCCAACGGGTATTGTGCTCGTCTACTGTCTACTGTCTCCTCGGATTACTTTCAAAACCTCGAAATCGGCATCGAGGATCTTTCAAGATAGTACGGGATCATCGGCAACGACAATGGAAAGAAACGATGGATTTACCTGCATCGTAACCTAAAGTCATCGAACGAAACATTCAAATCTCTCCTTTCCTTTCCGGTTCTTTCTCTTGCTCGAACGAACTGTCCTGGCCCCTATCAACGAACCAAAACCATTCGTATTCGAGTAGACACGATCACCCCACTTTCACGTTTGTAGCAACGGATTCAACGAGTTTAAACCTGGTCACGAGCAGAAACAACCGTACCGCATGTTTCAGACGTAGTTCGCATGAAAATATAGCTACAGAGTGCCATAGGTACCCTTTCTACTGTACAAGGTAGATCTCTAGAAACCCGCCCACCCCAAAGCAAACACCTTCATCCCATAGCTCCTAAAACCATACGCATAATCTTACACAACCACCCCCATCCTCCCCATCCCCACTCCCTCCATCCTCTCCAGAGCAGCCATCCCCCAAACATCCCTCCCTTGCCCTCTCCACATATGACTATAGACTCCTACATCCTCATCCACCAGCAGTGCCAAATCCTCGTCTTCCGGCGGTAAACGGATGCCGTTGCCTGGTTTGGGGTATGGTAAAGGGTCATAGTCGGAGGGGAGTTCGTAGTAGGTTTCGTCTTCTTCAGCTGTGACGGGGGGGTTTGTTGTTCGTGAGGGGAAGTCCGGGTGTAATGGTGCAGTTAACGTGTTTGGCTGTGGGGGTAGAAGTATGGATGCGGTGGATGTTTTTTGGGGGTCGAATATGGGAAGGGTGGGGTACAATGTGCTGGCGTGGAGGAGGAGGGAGATGAGGTGGGCGGCCGGGAGGCTTTGGAAGTAACGACGTTTCTGTTGGTTCGAGAGAGTTAGGCGTCATTGTTCCTTTAAATGTTAGTTTGCAAAGCGACACACCTCCACAAGACTCATCCCCTGCGCACTAGCTATTCCCTCCAAGTGCACCCTCTCCTCCCTCAGTACCTCGCAGTATGCACAATACCATTCCTGTTCCTCAATCCGCACCACATCCCAGGGTATTGGTGGGTCATGACAGTATTGGTGCCAAGGCGTATTACACCCGTCACAAAACACAATCACATTACTCGCCGGACTGTGGCCCCTCCCGCAATTCTTACACACGCTTGCCTCGCCAGGCTTCCTATACCTTCTTTTCCCTTTCTCTTTCTTCGCACTCCCCACCTTCTCCATTGACTTTGGTTTAACCGTAGGCGTCACCTCGGTATCCGTACCTAGGTCAATAACAGTCCGAGGCACCGGAGTAAAAGTAGCAACTTTGGAAATCTTCCGTCCCGACCTTGATTGCGTCGGTAAAGGCATATACGTCTCGCTCGCATCCGTATCATCCTTGTCTCCTTCTTCGACGTCCTCTCTCTTCCTCTTGATTCCCCTGTGAAGGCCCCGGCCCATTGATGTTCCAGCTCTGCTACCCCTAGGTCTCCCCCCACCGAAACCTCGTCCTCTCCCAATATTTATTCCCTTCCCTCTCCCTCTGCCTCTCGCAGTGCTACTTGGCGTAGGCCCATCACCAGGGCCTGTGAGTGTAGTCACAGCTGTTTCCAGCTTGAACTTTGGTGGCCTGCCGCCTCCATGTCTGCCACCTCTACCTCTCCGCCCTCCGGTCTTTGCTCTTTTGATTTGGGGTACAGTAGCAGGAGTGCTTATATCTTGCGCCGTGACCATCTGGTTGAGCACAGACTCTCGAGCTGCTTCCCAGCCGAGACCCACTTCCACAGGAGCCTCGTTTACAATCGGGGGAGGTAGATTAACGGCTGGAGCCGAAAAATTAGGAACAGGTGTAAAAGTCGCATTGGGCGTGGTAGGTAGGAATGGCGGAGCAGCTGCTACCAGTATGCCAGACTGAAGGACCTGGCTTGGGGCAACGGAGCGGGGCCTAATGCTGTTTTTGGGAGGATGTTGGGGAGTCAGGTTACGCTGTGGGGAGAATCGGATCTCCTTTTTGGGTTGCTCGAGGCTGTGGAGGTGTGGGTTAGCAGGTTTTAGTTTTGGGTAAGAAGGCCTGTTCCAATCGGATTCATCCGTGGTGGAGCCCATTGGAAGAGGTGCTGCCATCGATATGGTTTAGGTAGTGGGAAGGTGCATCTGCTTGTGCCTTGTAGATGGCCCTGACGGTTGGCTTGGTAAATAGCCCTACAGCGCGGTAATGCGGAAAAGCCCTTAGCTCCGCGGTGAAAACTACTGAACTGGCTGTTCAGATTTCTATTGGAAAAGGAGTGATTAATTCTAAACTGGCCGAACGGGTATTTATCCCCTCGCTCGGCTGACTAATTATTGTTGGGCCGATTGTTGGGCTATTTTGTTAGGCTATTCCTGCCTTCAACAGCTCTCGGAGATATAGGATTAACCAGCTGACCTCAGCTGATTTCATGAAAGCAAAGAAAGAAAAGAAGCAAAGAAAGAAAAGCGAATAGTAATGCAACGTCGAACAAGCAAAGAATCAGCAGAGATCAAGCAACAGATTTCATTTGAGCCGATTAATAGAGATATATTGAGAGTAGAACAGCTCGCATTCTTTCTCTCAATTCTCATTCGAAATCTATGAATCTTTGAAAGCTTTGAACATCTTTCTTTCATTTGAATAAGATTCAAGAAAGGTTCGAATCATGAAACTGATAGATTCGAAGATCTCTCTGCACTTCTTTTTCAGAATGATGTACTTCTTAACTTCTATGATCTTCTTGTATTGTTGATCTAGATCGATCAGTATCTTTCTCTGATTTCTAGCGATTTCATATAAGAACTCGCACATCAATCTTGTGTCTTCTAGTTCTTGTGCTGATTCTGATTTCTTGTTCTCATCTTCTGAAATCAACATGAGAATGACGTCAATATCATTCTTCTTCTTGTCTTCAATGCATGTTCTTTTCACTGAAATTCTAGAATTTAGATTCTCGTCGATGATTCTTCTTTTGAGATTTGAGTTTTTGTTGATGACAGAGACGAATAGTTGAGTCGAAGATGTTGAGTAGATTTGACTGAGTGTTTGAGCTGACATGTGAGCAGATATCGTCGTAAAAGTAGATATCTGTGCAGAAATCGATGTAAATATCGACTTAGAAACTGATTTAAATATTGACATAGAATCTGAGCTAGATATTGACATAGAAACTGAGATAGATTTGACTTTCGAATGCATAACTAAGTTCTCTTCTTTCACTTTTTTACTCGCATTCGACAATTCGATTTCTCATTTAATCATAGCTAGCTCTTGTATTGCATCTTCGAACTCATGCAATTGATAGCATTCATTTACTACAGCATAACATAGTCTGTCGTGAGCATTCTTGATGTAATACGTCGATTCTTTAGATTGACGAGTAGATTGAATATGTTCTTTATATTTGAAATCTTCGAGTCATTGATTCGATTTGAAACTCATTACAAGATCGAATCTCACTATTCTTTCTAGTCAATAATTCGATAAATAAACATATCTAGACGAATATGTTTTGTTGATGAACTCAAGAGAACTTGCGTCACATATGAAAGACGTCAAGCTTGTCGAAAATATGTCAAAGAGCTTTCATGTTTTCGAATGATCTGAATCATCTTCTTCATTCTCAAGTTCTTATTTCTTGAGAACATTAGATTTCTTCATCTTGTCGATTTTCATAGTATGACTGAATTGATGAAGTGAGTTGTAAATGAAATGATTGATGAGATGAGTTTGAAGACGTAGCTGATGAGATGAGTTTGAAGATGACGTGATTGATGAAATGATGTGTAGATGACGTGATTGATGAGATGATAGTAGAAGAAGATGTGATTGATGAGATGAGATGTAAAATGTGAATGATCTTTTAGTGTGTCGAATAAATCGACTTTATCAATCTCGTCGTCGCTTCAATTTGATAGAACGAAGTGTTTAGAAAGAATAAATACTGAGTAGAATCGCTCTTGATCTCGAATTCTCAGTATCTCTTTCATTTATCATCATAGAGTGAGTTTCTCTGAGACTCGATTCAAAAGTGACTTCTTTCTTTTGAAAGATTTCTCTCTTCTTGTATAGTAAGATATCATTCAAATGATATCTTTTAGTGATTTCGTTCTCGTGCAATTTCTGCACATGTTCTGAGTTTTCTGAAGAAATTAGATTGATCAAAAGGCGAGATTTCAATCATTTTAACTTCAGTTTTCTACCTCTCTGATTATCAACGACGTGATGTCGTACGATCACTAGATTCTTTGCTTCGAATAGTCGCTGTACTCTATTTCTTTTGAAGTGATGATAGACTACATAAGACGTGAGTTTTCTGATCGTTTGTCTTCTCTCATTTCTTAGTGCTAGATATATCTGTTTCTGATGTGCAGAAGCTTCTTCTATTTTCATTTGCTGAACTTTTTTCAATTCAATGATCGACTGAACTATCAGTTTGATATCAAAGTGAAGCTTCTGAGACTCGTACTTCAGCATTAGCTTCGAAGAGAAGTATTCGTGAATTCTGATCGATTTAGTATTCATGAAAAAGATTTCATCTTTTACATCTGCATTTCAGATGAAGATGTTTTCTCTTTTCACACTTCTAGTACGTAGATATTCTATCATTTCTTGAATCGCTCATTTCAGCAATTCGATGAATGAAGATGAGATTATGAGTTTCGTATAATGCACTACTTCGTGCTCTCTAAAGAGTTCTCTTACGTCTTTGTTCATGAAATGTGAGTCGTTATCTGAATATACAGTGACGAGCATTTCAAATATGAGAACTATGTGATTCTGAAACATATCTACTACTTTCGTAGCAGTATGAAACTGATAGATCTTTGCTCAAATAAACCTCGAGAAATAATTCACTATCAGAAGAACATAGACGACTTCGATTTCTAAGTCAGCGAGAATAACAGATCTCAATCAGTTCATTCTCATCATTGTCATGAGTTCAAAGATCTGAATTGACTGAACATCGACTTTGATAGATCTGTGAGCTTTCATTTGACATGCATGACAGAATTGATATCAGTTGTATATGTTCTTCACTCGATTTGATCAGTAAGCTCTGTCAATCAGAAAATCAAGAGTCAGTGCTGCTGCGTAGTGTTCATGATTCTCATGAGTCGCTTTTAGAAATCTGAGAACTTCGAACTCTATAATGCATAGACTAAAAGATTCGTTGTTTTTCTCGTACTTCAAAGCTGATATTTCTGAAGTTGAGATCAGAATAAATCTTTTGCTTTTTCGAATAATTTGTCAACGTCGATTTCGATCTAACTCTTCTAGAGCGAAGATATCTTTTTGTAAGAACTCAACTAATCTTTCATACATGAGCGATGTTCAATATTTGTGAATTCTAGAGTTCTCTGTAGAGATCAGTATCTCTATGAGCGAGATATGTGATCTATGTCGCTGATCTGATTTCTGAACGAACGTCGTCATCATCAATCTCTTCTCATCATGAGTTCTGATAATAGACGTTAATCTAGTAGACATTCTACTGAGTTCATCTGCAATTTCGATATGCTGATTTCTTGATGATCTGTATGCTAGCTTCAGATCATATTCTTCTAGCCTATTCATTCAGTCGACGATTCTAGCCTGATCAGTGTTTTCGATGAAGAAGATAGACTTTAGCGTCTCATGATTTGAATAGATCATTACTGAGTGATTGTTTTCAATTATCAATCATTTCATCTCTGTCAGACACTTTACTACTGTCAGACATTCACGTTTCGAATTGAAATATCTGATCTCTGCATTCTCAAGCCTAAACGATAGAAACATGATTGTTACGATCCTAGCTACGCACCTATGTTGGTAGCTATGTTGGTGGCTATGTTGATGACTATCGCCGGCCGCTCGCCGCTAGGCTATAGGGTTGTTCCGAGGCCAACCCTATTCAGGGTT